>Ga0041059_1001167_pt1 | contig 21043 bp, 21 predicted proteins | sample AraColnosormetaG_FD_56232 | JGI IMG/M metagenome (GOLD analysis project Ga0041059, IMG submission 56232) | Arabidopsis roots microbial communities from North Carolina, USA - Col MF nosort | ecosystem: Host-associated > Plants > Roots > Unclassified | place: USA: North Carolina | collected... | reverse complement strand
AAAAAAAAAAAAAAAAAAAAGAAGACTAGTTAGGGATAATAGTAGAAAAGGACCATGTTTGTACCATGATTCAAATTCATCATGTGATGTAAAGATGTCAGGCAGAATAAAATTTAACAAAGACCAAAGCTCAGAAAGATTATTTTGCAGAGGTGTTCCTGTCAGCAGAAGTTTGTTATCCATCTTCAAGTGTTTTAGTTCCCTCAACAATTTACACTTGTGGTTTTTCAACCTGTGGCCCTATAATATACAAGAACAAAATTATCAGTTAGAGAGATCATCTTGATCTTCAAAGCCTAGTACATTGACCAATCTCGGAATTTACCTCATCAATCACAACATATTTCCATGGATAGTGCCGCAGAATTCTTTTAGCATCATTCATGGCAACCTCATAAGAAGTAATAACTATAGGGAACTTGGGACCAACAGTTTTAGGCATGTGCTTCCTCCTGAGCTCATCCCTTTGATTTTTATCCCCATGGTAGATGATTGCATTGATGGAAGGCGTGAACCTAATGGAAAAGGTAAGAAAACTTTCAACAGAAACCCCAAAGCATTGGATCTATACAAACACATATGGCCATGAGAGTACCTAGCAATCTCATTGAACCAATTTGAAAGTGTAGACAGTGGAGCAATGACTAGATATGGACCATCCAACCCATTCCCTTTCAGATGTGATAAGAAACCGATCGTTTGAATCGTCTTTCCAAGTCCCATTTGATCAGCTAATATTCCATTCAAACCATTCTGCCACAATGATATTAGCCATTTGACACCTTTAAGCTGATAAGACTTTAACTGTCCACCAGTGAGAAGAGGACAAAGTTCATTCTGCAGTTTGATGACTGTTTCTTCCTCTGTCAGATCTGAGTTGATGGTCTCACCATCTTCTTTAGATCTTGAAATCATAGCAGCAACCGCTCTCTTAGCCTTAGTCTGATTGAAGAAAAAAGCATCCAAGTAAGTTACTTTCTCAAACAAGCAGAAAAAACAATATATACAAGATCATGCATAGTAGTTGAAAATTATATAAATGGAACCAACATTGTTGTACTGAGAAGCAGCCTTTCTTTTGCGTCCACGACCAGTCTTCTCGGGCTCAGCTTTTTGGCTCTCACTTTCTATCCCATTCTAGCAAAACAAATTTCACCCACAAGTTGTTCAAACTAAGAATAATGACTCCCATTCGAAAAGTGAGAAACCACAAAGAAGAAAGAAATAAAGAAGATTACAATTGTGATATCCTCCATTTTCTCAAGGAGAAACTCAGAGTAGAGCTGAGTTTGCGTCAAGAGCTCATCAAGTTTAGTAAACTGAGTTTCATTCAGATTAGGAGCAACAGCAGATCCAGCATTGTTAGCTTTCTCTTCATCTTCCCGAAGTTTGAGCAGCTGCTCTTCCTCCTGAGCCATGGCTTCAGAAATAAGAGAAGAATCTCCATTTTTGGCTAGAAGTATCTCTTCCTCTACAACAGTAACACTTTTCTCCTCACAGTTTTCCTTCACATTCAGAAAAAAAGGACCAAAAAGGACCCATTTACAGAACACCCCAGATTTAAAGAAACAAAGAGTAACACACAAAGTTTCACAAAGCAACCACACTACGAAGGCAAAATAGTAGAACATAGAACAAACCTCTTCGTTGAGAACAGAAGTGGGTGAATCACCAGACGCATCTTTCTCCGTTTTCCCGTCGCTGACCATTTCCGAAGCCCTAAGAGTCCAAAAATCCAAAATCGAGAAATGATAAATCAACAGTGAGACCAATAGTCAGAGAATATAATCCAAAAACACGACAAACAAAATTACGCAGAGAGGGAACCAAAAACCACCAAGAACAGCGAGCGATTTCGAGAGCGTTAAGGACCTAGAAAATCGCCGGAAATAACGAAATGAAAAGGAAAGGTGGAGGGACTTACGGAATAACTTTTCTGGAGCGCAGACTAACCATCGAAGGAGAAGGAAATTCCGGTAAGAAAAACCCAAACGGCGGGAGAAATCACCGAGCCAAACAGTCGTCTCCGTCGCTTTTGAGAGCAAATTCAAAACCGAGGGTATATTGAAAAAACACACTCTCATATTTACGCCTATTTTCTTATTTTTTATTAAATTGGGAGTAGCGCCCATGGGCGGGAAGCTTGAAATGACAGGTTTACCCCTAACCCTTATTTACGATTTTGGTCATATGATCATCCTATTATTAAACTAAAAAACATTTAATGGAATGGGCATTATTAAATCTGCTGGATTTGTCGACACAATTAGTAATAACCTTTGTAGTGAATTGAAGCTTCAAACTATATGAGTAGTACAAAATTGCCAATTTCAAATGCAAAAATTGTGTCAAGAATATCTCAGTTGCACGAGTGTGTTGATAATGTATCTCAAAAAGTTATGATATCGGCTAAAAACGAATAACAATATTTTTAATAAAAAGCTAAATCATTTTTCGATCTGCAAATTGGCCGGAGGAAGAAAATGATCAACGGAGAGACCCCAAACATTAAAATCAACTTCTTCTATCCTCCACTTCTCCGTCATCTGTCTCCGATGATTCGCCGACGCTTCACCGTACCGGAAAACCGTGACCGATGTTTTCCCGCCGTGAGCGATGTTCACATTGTCAACGTATCGGTAATCATCCATCACCGACTCAGCACTAGTCTCCCAGAAGACATCTTCGTCTTCCTTGGTCCTCATTCTCAAAAGCCGCGAATCTTCGAACTGAATCAAAAGTCCCGATCTTTGACTAAAATAACCCCATATCGTGTGATGAATTATCTCAAAATTCGGACCGCTTTGAGCTTCTCGAACCGCCGGACTCGTCTCCAGTTTCAAGATAAAGCAATCCTCACCGTTGATTATCTTCTCTCCGATACACGTTGCGTCAAGAAACAGATTCGCCGTCGAACGAGGATCTAACCCCTGCTCAAACAATAAATAAACCACCGGTTCAACATTTTGAGAACCGGACATTACATCAAAAAAAAAATCAATAACCGGATTGGACCTGTAAAAACCGGCGGAGAGGTCTTGGCGTTCCGGTAGACGCCGGAGTTTGCTGGTTAGAGGAATGTCGCCATGAAAGCCGACCGTTGCTTCCACATATCACTTTGCAACCGGAGACGACGAGCTCCAAACACCAAAGATCTGGATCCTTTTGCCATAAAACGAAACCACCCATTTCGTCGTTGCTCTTTAGATTAACGCCCGAATCATCTCCTTGATGAAACTCCGACGCCGTCATCTTCACTTGTCCCGTGACGCACATGCTGTTCACGGCGTTTAACGCCTGTGGTCCTCCCGTCGCTGCTATGTACTGCTGTACAATGTATTTCGCCGTTGAAGCTTGCTGCAATCGTAATTCATAAGCAAAAAAACAATGAAACTGAAGTTGATGACTCTGTGTACGATGAATAATGTAATGCAGACTTGCAGAGTACAACACATGGATTAACAACTTTATGTTGAATACTTACGAAGCAGGGTAATGACTTTTTTGGGTTTTGATCATAAAAGAAAAAAAGAAAAAAAAAAGAGGAATCATATTTTCAACATCTTTGTTATGTTTTCATAAGGATTGATTTTGAATGACTTACAATGGAGCAATCTTTGACGGGCTTATGAACAGAGTGACCGACTTGAACCTGGAGAGGTATAAGAGGCGAGCCAACGAGGTAGAGAAGGAACCGGAGCTCGTTGATACGAGCGGCGATAAGCGGTTGCGACCATTTATCAGACGTTTGAGCTTTCATCCACGTCATCATATTTTGCCACCTAAGTGCAACGTTGTTGCCCATACCGGAAAACATCTCCTCCGGTATCGGAACTTCCAACACCGTCTCCAGACCATCGTCTTTGTCTATGTTCGGACACAGCTTCCTCATACACTTCCCACTCCTTCTATTCTTTCTGTTCCTCTGTTTCTCTTTTGTTCTATTGGTGATCGATTGTATGAAACCCACAAATGGTTCGAAGATTGTCAGCACTACTGTGATTCATGAAACCTCTTTTTTCTTTCTTCTTTTTTTCGTATAATTGATGATTCCAAAATTTGTTTCGTCCTCGTTTAATTGTTTTTTAAGGTCTTCCAATTTATATTTGTGGTTCTCCTTTGATTTAGGCTATTTTCATTGGCATTTTAGTTCCACTCTTAATTAGTTCTAAATTTTCCGAGAAGTCACAATCTTCCTTAATTAGCATTGTATTCGTGACAACAATCCCTATATATATACGACGTTGAAGTTGCAACATAGACACAAGTAAGATGGTGGACATAGTTATATAGAATGCATGGATCCGAATAATGATATTAATATTGGATAATAATAAAATACTATAACACTTGCGCTCAGTGGTCAAAATTTCCATTGTAAAAATCCGAATGATGGAAAAAGATAAATGCACATGTTTTTCTAGTTATTGGAAATTTTCATATTTGTAGACTGATTTGCGTGGTCTTGGGGTTTGCCCTCTTCTTCAGGATTCGTTTTTATAAAATTACAATATACTGTAATATTGGTAAACCAGTCATTCCATCATTTTCATATTTTAAATTCATTAGTTTAGTCTTTGCCTCTTTTGCCACCATTTTCTCTAGGATTTCGTATGATAAAATAATAACATTATTTTCGCAACAAATATTAATTTGTTTCCTACAATTGTGTGAGACCACAAGATATTCATGTGTGCATTTTTAGACAAACAATTTGAACCATTTATTTTCCGAAGATAAAAGATATCAAATAAAAACTCATACTATACTATACAAAAAAATGTGTGGTAAATGAACATAACTCCCATGGGGACTACTCATTAAAAACCAGAGTCAGCCTTGTCCTTTTCAATAATTGGTCCAACACAGATATCACACGCAATAGCAATTTCGAAAACAACGTGAAAACAGAAAAGCAGTGCCCTTAAATCATAGTAATTACATTCATACAATATGTGGTTATTTGCAAGCATTATAAACTTTACATGCATAAATAAACAGAAAAGCCCATAAAGCATGGTTGGACTCAGGTTGAGAATACAAATAACTCGGCCCAAAAAGATCATTACGTTGTTCGGATTTGAATAAACGAAATCAATGTGTACGGATCAAGTGAGTCAAAGTATTTAGTTATAAGTCATAACTAATATACGTATTAAGCTCATTGAACAAACAAATACAAGATTATCAGGAAAAAAAAAGAAAGATAATTTGTTCAGATTATTATTGGATACTAGTGGTTGGAACTGCTATTTGGACCATATGTTAAGGAATTTGTATGCTGGCAGAATAGTGAGTTTATGGAGGGACCCATCTCAGCCTAAAATAATTCTTCCTTTGAAACTAACAAAAAAAGGGGTCCCAAATTAATTAATTTCAATGCTTGTAAAGTCAAATGCAATTTTTTCAATGGACATATATGTAACATTCGCTTTTTACAAAATTTGAATCCAATCTTAAGTGCAAATTACTAAGCAAAGATAAATTTTAATTCTTATAGTAATCGTTGTCGTTTTACATACTTTTACTCATAAATTAAACCTTTTTTATTTTAACTAAGAACGAAGAAATTAAGGGAAGTGGCGGTGTAACATATACACAGAAATCCAAGCTGGTTACTTTTCAATCCACCTGTCAGCGTCATGTTTATCCAACGGATGCAAATTCAGATAACAAAAGACACGTGTCAGAATCTGAGCTTCTCAGATGCCTACAAGGCAATGAAAACGTTAAAACAAAAGCTGAACGAATATTACCAAAAAAGGGTCAAAGTCAACAAAAACAGACGAACATTGCATTAAATTGGGTTATAGTTTCGTTAACCAGAAATATACACCCACAAAGAAGAAAACAAATTGCGATTTCGAACGTAATGCTACACGACAAATTCCCACAGTAAAAAATGTTATTCGTTCAACAACAAAATTTGGTTAATTATTTTACGGTCCGACAACGCGACGGTAATACCCTCCTTTGTCCCCGTCTAAGGACAGTGACAGTAAAATAATTTTTTTGTTTATTGACATGTTCATAAGCTAAGAATTTAGATTAATATTGGAAATACTAAAACCCAATCTTAAACCAAACACGGATATATCTTTTGACAAAATAAGTCGTTTAGCTCAAAATCTATATAGTAAACAATGACATAAAATAAATTTATAATTTCTACGCCATCGACAATATTAATAAATTACTTGATCGTTTGATTACGTAACATGTAGAGATACAATAGAAAAATAATACAAACCTGATATTGCATTCATTGGGTACTGCATATATTCACATGCCATTTTCTAATTTTCATCTGTGTACATCGTCTATGATATAATCTTTTCCATAAAGGTGAAAAAATTATTACAATATCTATTTACTCGTTTTGTTTGGTGCTTTTAACCTTTCTACACCGTTTTCAATTTAAAATCTACAAAAAGATTATTCTATTTTAATTATTTGCATGGGAGTCCAAAATACAGATTTAGATACTTGGAACTTGAAAGTCGACACAATTATGTATAAAAAATGTTTGTTAACAAAAAAAAAAGGGTGAAAAGTTGAGAGAAAAAAATTAGTATAATTGTCTCCAGAGAGAGAAAAGAAGAAGAAGGCTCCTTTTTCTTGGACAAGCCAAAGAAAAAGAAAAAAAAGGTTGAAGCTTTCACACAAAGTCTCACACACAAGCCGCCTTATTTTTTTTTCCGGTGATTCTTCAGAGAGAAACAAGCCGGAAGTAGTAAGGATAACTCGTCTCCGGTGAAATCTCAGCCGTTGGATCAGATCGGTGGACGGTGGATAAAAGATGCGTGTGGAGAAGAGAGAGTCTGGGTTAAATGATTAAGAGATTTCTTGGGTAATGAAGTTTTGATTTTTTTTCTTTTTCTTTTGGGGGTTTTAAATCTTTTTGAAGAAGAGAGGTCAGAGAGTGAGTTATCAGAAAAGTTTGGTGGCGGAAAGGGGAAAAGGAGATTTTTACGAAAAGCAGATTGACTGGTAGCTGAAGAAGAGAGAGAGAAAGAGAGACTAAACAGAGTAGGAGGAGGATGATAAACCCTAGATTGAGCTGAGCTGAGATTTGCTTCTTCCTTTTTGTGTTCAAAGATTGGAATTTAGTATCTTTGAAACATGCCGGTTGATTTAGATAATTCCTCTACAGTTTCCGGCGATGCAAGCGTCTCATCGACCGGAAACCAAAATCTAACTCCTAAATCCGTCGGGAAGAAGAAACGGAATCTTCCTGGAATGCCTGGTACTTCTCAAAAATCCAAACTTTTTTTTTTCTGTTTTTTGAGTTTGAAATTTTCTGTTTTTAGTTGTTCTCACTGATTGTCTAAATTCAGATCCAGACGCTGAAGTGATAGCTTTGTCACCTAAAACACTTATGGCAACGAATCGATTCGTTTGCGAAATCTGTAACAAAGGTTTTCAACGTGACCAGAATCTTCAGCTTCATCGTCGTGGTCACAATCTTCCATGGAAACTTCGACAGAGATCGACTAAAGAAGTGAGGAAGAAGGTTTATGTTTGTCCTGTTTCTGGCTGTGTTCATCATGACCCTTCACGTGCTCTTGGAGATCTTACTGGAATCAAGAAACACTTTTGTCGGAAACACGGCGAGAAGAAATGGAAGTGTGAGAAATGTTCTAAGAAGTATGCTGTTCAATCAGATTGGAAAGCTCATTCGAAGATTTGTGGCACCAAGGAGTATAAATGCGATTGTGGAACTCTGTTTTCTAGGTGGCGACAAATTGTTATAAACATATTCAAAGGTTTGATCTTTCTTATGGATTTTACTAACTTGTGGATTGGGTTTTGTTGCAGGAGAGATAGCTTTATAACGCATAGAGCCTTTTGTGATGCCTTGGCTGAAGAGAGTGCGAAGAATCATACTCAAAGCAAGAAACTTTATCCAGAAACTGTCACTAGGAAGAATCCTGAAATTGAGCAAAAATCTCCAGCAGCTGTTGAGTCTTCTCCGTCATTACCGCCTTCTTCTCCGCCATCGGTTGCTATAGCTCCGGCACCGGCTATTTCGGTTGAGACTGAGTCTGTCAAAATCATATCTTCCTCTGTTTTGCCGATTCAGAATTCTCCAGGTACATAATACAAACTCTCTGTTTGATGGCAAAATGTGGCAAAATCGCTACATGTAACAATTTATCAATTCTCTAACCGAAACAAGAACTCTTTAAAATAATCCAACTGTAAACTGGTCGGTGAACTTGGAGTTTAGTTGGTTTTGTCTGTAGCGCCGTTATATTTCTGATGTCTGCTAAAAAACTGAATCGTGTTCGTCGTCTTCCATAGCTAAGCCTATAATGTATCCATTAATTATAATTAAAGCCTCAAAGTTTATGTCCATGACTCATCATCTCTTTTTGTTTGTAGAATCTCAAGAAAACAACAATCATCCTGAAGTCATTATTGAGGAAGCTTCAAGAACGATCGGGTTCAATGTTAGCTCATCGGATCTAAGCAATGATCACAGTAACAACAATGGTGGATACGCAGGTTTGTTTGTATCATCAACAGCTTCGCCTAGTTTATATGCTTCCTCAACCGCTTCTCCAAGTCTATTCGCACCATCGTCCTCCATGGAACCCATCTCTCTCTGTCTCTCGACGAACCCTTCTTTGTTCGGACCAACAATACGAGATCCGCCACATTTCCTAACTCCTCTCCCTCCTCAACCGGCAATGTCAGCTACTGCATTGCTCCAAAAAGCTGCACAAATGGGTTCCACGGGATCAGGAGGTTCGTTGCTTCGCGGGTTAGGCATAGTTTCAACTACTTCTTCATCTATGGAACTCAGCAATCATGATGCATTGTCATTAGCTCCTGGTCTTGGACTTGGACTACCTTGTAGCAGCGGTGGTAGCGGATCGGGTCTAAAAGAGCTCATGATGGGGAATTCATCGGTGTTTGGTCCGAAACAGACGACACTAGACTTTCTTGGATTAGGAAGAGCTGTTGGTAATGGTGGTAATACCGGAGGTGGATTGTCTGCTCTGTTAACTTCTATAGGTGGTGGAGGTGGAATCGATCTGTTTGGATCAGGGGAGTTTTCAGGCAAAGACATTGGAAGAAGTTCGTAAGAGAGACAAAAGGCATGAACGTAGTAGACCAGTGTAGTATATAGTTCATCAAGTTTGTTTCAGGTTTTAGATGTTTTGGTATCTTGTTTTAGTGAAAGCTTTAGTTTTATTCCCAAGTGGGTTTTCTCTCAAGTACATAAATCTCCTAGCAACAACAACAAAATATATTGTTTTTTTTTTGGTGTGTGGTTTATTATAACTCACATGTTGTACTTTGAGAGATAATTTGAACTCGGGTTGTGACATGACAGCTAAATTATTACAGATGGTTACAAATCTTGGTCTAGTTCTGATGGAAGTCTCTACCATGTGAAAACAATCAATGGGGTTTGAAGTTTCTATTATTGGGTGTTGCTTGCTGTCTTAAAACGCTGAATCGAATTTTTGCATTAATGGGAACAATTCGTAGATGAGATTGAATTGACTTCTCCCAAAAGTGATAAATTTTTTGGAAGGTGGTGATATTTGTCTAAAAACTTGCAGAACTAAAAATAGTCTCAATTTGGCCAGATAATTTGAGACTTGACCAGTGTGATTTGATTGGAGAATCGACCAAAGATTTTGGATTTTGATGTTTCAATCGCTACGTAGGTCCATTATAGTGATAGAATTATCATGACAATTCAACCCACAAAGGCACTATTTTGTATTTTATTTTGGAGAGCAAGATAATTTATTTACCCACATCATATTTACTGTATTACAAAATCGGAAGTTTAACAGAAATCAGTAACTATGATTAGTGTGACTTTATCATTTGATCAATATTGATATGCTTGGACTCGAGCAATGATCGTGTAGTTTTCAATATTAAGAAAATAAAATTGGTTGTGTACAGTAAGCAAGAAGAGAGAAGCCTATTGGGGTTGATTGTGAAATGTTTCTTTCTTAATAGGCCATTGATATTTTAAGCTCATTAGTCATTATGCTGAAGACTACTCAAGTCCACAAGCTTAATACTATTGGGCCTTAAATGTCAAGTCCAAGACCATTAAATTATTATCTCTTAGTATTTTTTAATTTCGCTGAGAAATTTCAGACATCGAAAACTGAACACGAAGAAACAAGTTAAGTTTCCGATTTTGCCCTCATCGGCTAATGAGTTTTACGGAGGAGCTCGCAGCTGCAGGTAGGTAGCGGAAACAAGAGATCTTTATATATTCCTTCCTCTCTTCTCTAACCTAATTCCGGCGAAGAAGAAGACGGAAAAAGCCCTGACTAGTGAAGAATCCGGTAATAGTTTATCTCTTATCTCAAGTATTTGAAGTGGGTAATGATTAAGGGCTCGTTTTATAGTCTGTTGATTTTGGTGTAGCTTTGTTCAGTTTTGGTAAAAATCTTTCCTTTTATTGATTATTATTGATTCAGATGTCAGCGACTGCTCTCTCGAGATTAAACCCAGTTTCTCAATTTGGGTTTCAAAGAATCGTTGCTGGGAAAAGTAAGAGCTTCTTCTCCAATTCGGGTCAAAGGAGATTGTTTTCTGATAGTTCTCGGTTTCGTCAAGCCATGGCTGCTTCTGGTTCTTTGCCAGTGTTTGGAGACGCTTGTTTGGATGATTTGGTTACTACTTGTTCAAATGGCTTAGACTTCACTAAGAAGCGTTCTAGTGGTGGTAGCTTCACTATTAATTGTCCTGTAGCTAGCATGAGACTTGGGAAGAGAGGGGGAATGATGAAGAACCGATTGGTTTGTCACTATTCTGTTGTTGATCCGCTAGAAAAGAGTCGTGCACTCTTTGGGACATTGTCTAAGAGTGTTCATACTTCTCCTATGGCTTGTTTCTCGGTTGGACCGGCTCATGAGCTGTCTTCTCTTAACGGTGGTTCTCAAGAGTCACCACCAACTACTACTACATCTCTTAAGTAAGTTCTTTTACACTTTCTTAATCTTTTTGTTACCAATTGGTTTCAATGTTTTGATATTTTGAGTAGGAGTCTTAGGCTAGTGTCGGGGTCATGTTATCTCCCGCATCCTGAAAAGGAAGCTACAGGTGGAGAAGACGCTCACTTTATCTGCGATGAAGAACAAGCTATTGGAGTTGCAGATGGAGTTGGCGGTTGGGCTGAGGTTGGTGTTAATGCGGGACTGTTTTCGCGTGAGCTTATGTCTTATTCAGTATCTGCAATTCAAGAACAGCATAAAGGTTCTTCTATCGACCCTTTAGTGGTGTTAGAGAAAGCACATTCTCAAACCAAAGCCAAAGGCTCCTCCACGGCTTGTATCATCGTTTTAAAAGATAAGGTTAGTTAGCTCACAGAGTTTTGTTTGTGAATGAACAACAACTGTATTTCTTAGAACCGTCTGTTGAAGAGTGTTTGTTCTCCTTGTGCAAGGGATTACACGCCATTAATCTCGGAGACAGTGGATTCACGGTGGTTAGAGAGGGAACCACGGTGTTTCAGTCTCCGGTTCAGCAGCATGGATTCAACTTCACTTATCAATTAGAGAGTGGGAACAGTGCCGACGTCCCTAGCTCCGGTCAGGTCAGTTTCAAAGGCGTATTCTTCCTATTATCAAAGCTTAATAAGACCATTTTGAATACACTTTTCAGTTGTGGTTCGGGTTATACGGATTGAATTGAACACGCTGGTGTGGTTATATGAATCAGGTATTCACAATTGATGTTCAGTCTGGAGATGTCATTGTCGCTGGAACAGATGGAGTGTATGATAATTTATACAATGAAGAGATCACAGGAGTGGTGGTTAGCTCGGTGAGGGCCGGTTTAGACCCGAAAGGCACAGCTCAGAAGATTGCAGAGTTGGCACGTCAAAGAGCAGTCGACAAAAAACGGCAGAGCCCTTTCGCAACTGCGGCTCAGGAGGCTGGCTACAGGTATTACGGAGGAAAGCTTGATGACATCACTGCCGTCGTTTCTTACGTCACCTCATCTTAAGAGACCAAATTGATGATCTTCTGTTTAAACGGTCCAATCCCGCCAAAATCTGACGATACCTTTTCTTTTATTTTTTGTTGTGTTTTTTTGAAAAACTTGTTACGGTATTAAAAGTCCTCAGGAGGTCATTAAATGTGTATTTTTCACGGAATCAAAATATAGTTTAGCTAAGTTATGAAACGTGAATCTAATTGTGTTTACTTAGGTGAAAAAACACGATAGAATAATCATGGTTCATAGAGTAAATTATATGATGATTCTATTATTTATACCACATATTCTTCGATTCCGTACACTAATTAGTTTGGCATACTATTTTTCAACATAAATTGTTGAAATACCAAACAAAAAAGAACAAAGCACAAAGCCTAACCATTTTTTCTTTCGTTTTACTCTGTCGAGTTCGTATTGCTATACCTTTTATCTTTTACCAGAGAGTTTCTACTTCCATCACTTGGACATACAACTTTTGAAGATCTTGAGAAAAGGGACGATCATATTCATCAGTTTATTCGTCTTCTTCTTCAGCTTCTTCGTCTTGCTCATCTTTAGTCCGGGACAATCACAGACAACACGTTCTTGAACCAGACTGCTTGTTGAATCCTCGGTAGCTATATTGGCTTTGCTATTGGATGAAGTAGCATCAGTGTCTGAGCTTAAGCTTCTGAGCAAGTTTGTTAGTGAATATGTAATTTCTTTAAACTCAGGACGAGCGTCAGGATTCTCTGCCCAGCATGATTGCAGGATAGAAACAACGCCTTCTGGAAGATTCTCCACACTTGGTCTCTGGTTCTGCAGATATTAAAGGACTTAATCAATTCATGTTCCTGTGATTTTGAGTTGAAATTGTGGCTTACTTACTTTGCTGGCAGCATAAGCTACAAAGATGTTGTTCTTTCCTTTGAATGGGGTTTTGTTGGTAAGTAACTCCCAGAAAACAATGGCGAAACTGTAAACGTCCACCTTATGATCGTAGTGTTTCTTTTCGCCAATTTCAAGCGTGTCATAGCTGAATAACTGAGAAACAAACAAACAAGTTAACAAACCAAGAAAAGATTTTAAACCTAATTAAGTAACAAGAAACTAGAAACACCCACCTCTGGAGCCATCCATCTGTATGTACCAGCCTCAAAGGTCATGAAACCTTTAGTCTCCTCTCTAGCAAGTCCAAAGTCAGCCAACTTTACATGTTTCTGATCACCTGTTAAGAGCATATTACCTGCACAAAAACCAATCTTCTTCAATTCACAAATCTTGATTCCTCTTTTCGTGATGTCTCAGTTTAACTTACTTGGTTTCAAATCTCGGTGAATAATGCCATTTGCATTCAAGAACTCCATTCCCCGAGCAATATCCAACGCAAAGCTAATGGAGAGCTTCAGATCAAGAGGCTTTGGACGAACACTCAACATAAACTTCTGAAGAGTATTGCCTTCCATGAGTTCAGTAATTATCATCAACTTTGGTTCTATGCACGCCCCAATGAACTGTCATCAAAAGGATCCCATTAGGGATATTATACCATCGACGACCAACGAGATAAGGCTGCTAACATATGAAAACAAACAAAACATCAAAGGCTCCAATATTACCCGCACAATGTTTTCATGTCTAAACTTGGAAAGCAGCAAAACCTCTCTCTGAAACTTCTTCCTCTGCTCAATGCTTAAAGCAGATGTTCTTTTAGGCTGGAATATCTTCACAGACACAGGGACAACTCTCCTGAACCTATAATCATGGATAAAGAAATGTTCTTTAACCCATATCCAAATTCCAAAAATCAGTAACAAGTATGCCACAATACAAAGATTACTCATTCAAACACCCACATCAGAATCTTCCTTCTTATTGTAATTCATGGTTTCTCTGTAACATTAATCCTTTTTTGAGGCATTGTGTAGGAAACACTAGAGCTGAGACTACATAAACCTAAGAGTGACAAAACCTAACACTAACCAGCATGAAAGATTCCAAATTTCAAGGTTAAACCCAAAATTAAATCACCAATATACCCTGAAACCTATACTCTTCGAATAAATACCGAAATCAAGAAAGGATAAACAGGAAAACAAAATCTGCAATTTTTGCACCAAACCCAGAAGCAATTTCGAAGTAGGAGATTGAGAAACGAGAAACCCACAATCCTCTGTAGACAGTAGATGATGAACCTTCGCCGATGAAGTCCCCTATAGATATGTCTTTGACATCGACAAGCAACTCTGTGTTGATAGTGAAAGCGAATTGATCGTTGGAGGAGTCGGAGTCGTCGTCTTCGTCGTCCGATTCAAAGGACTTGAGACCATGAGAGGACATGAGAAATGGGTAATTCGGATGAAGCGTCTTATCCGTCGGATAATCTGTTGGTTTCTGCATTGACGGAGCTCGTTGATACCCGCGAGGTCTCATTTCTGGAGTGAGCGATGAAGACGACGCTGAGTAAAAAGTGTGACGCTCTATATTTATACACCCGAAATGTTTGGGGTGTTTCTGTTAACTCTATAAAATAAGAGGGCTTTTCTGAAAAAGTAATATTTTTCAAAAAGGGCTCTCGATGTGGAACTGGAGGGAAAATAAGGAAAGACTTTATTATAATATCGTCTACGAAATAACAAATTCAAACATATTTCATTTCTATTCTTTTTTTTTGTAATATGCGTCTGTAATATAGATAAACTTATATATGAAGATTGTTGACCAATATAAAGATTTATGAAGGAAGAAACTATAATAATTGTGGTAGGTTTTGTTCTGATAATGATTAATTTGATAAATTAACATGAATGTATTAGTAGATTACATAAATTTATCTTAGTCCTTTAAATATCTAGATCTAATAAATTCGTTCTACCTCCATCTTTAATAACAACTTAATCTGGTTGACAATTAAGGAACTTTATCTATACAGGATTTTTAATAAATTCTTGAATAAGCTATTTGAGTAATGAAATCAAGAGTTTCTATGTCGGCTGGATATAAATAACAACTGTTTGGTAACTAATTAATTGTATACTGAACATTAATAATATCTTATGATAAATGAGCAAATATCAATATATGTTACCTTTTTTTTTTTTGAAAGATTTATATATATGGAACTAGAAGAAGCAAAGTGATAATAAACAAAGTAATATATTAAAATAAATACTGAAAACAACACATAATTACAACCGTTTCACCAACACCTATTTCTACATTACTTATAATAACATGAGTTGCATCAATAAAGCACGAGATATTTAGTTGATAAACTGATTATACATACAAACCATCCCAATACTCCATGCTTTGTAAATAATTATTATCTAACATATAAAACGGGATGTTATAATTAGTTTCCGGGGCAAGCTCGAAATCAGTTGGTGCATTGTTGGCTTCAACAGAAAGCGATGAACTTGAACTGTTGGTTGGCATTTCTTCAAGTCGTTCCGACAGTTTTCGAATTTCACTTTGAGCTTCACTCAATTGTTCTGTTAGTTTCAATATCTACAACAGCAAAAAAATACATCATTAGTTAATACCATAGTTAATCACTATGTGAAGAAGAAAATCTTATATAAAACTCTTATTTAGTACCTAGATAAACAAAAATAAGAGTAATTTTGTTAACCAAAAAAAAAAGATATATTTTACTACCAATTCAGTGAAATAAATAGTGTTTTAATACAATGCAAAGTTAATGTCAAAAGAAAAAAATTGTTATAAATTAATTTTGTTATTCATCAAATGAGGAGGATATTTTCTGGCATGTCAGCCCAAATGCAGAGAAGGGTTTTTTACGTGGCATTAAATGAGTGGGCAACTGTAAATGGGCCACTCATGAGCCCAACTGAGATTGTACGGACGGAACTTTTTTTTTTTTTTTAATGGTGGATAAGAATGAGATGACGAAATATCCCACTTTATTATATTTGTGGTGTGGTCCCAAACATGTGTTTTTTAGCTAGCTACCGGATTTTCACTAGTTGTAAAATTCGATTCAACTACATTTCACATATGTGTAATAAATACTCAAAATATACTAATTGACGAATAAACTATATGTTAATTATCTAAGAACGGATAAAATTACTCATCTTTCGAAAAAACAAGCAACATGAAATTAAGAATCACCAAATTTACTCTGTTTTATAGTGAAAAAACATAAAATTTATACCTGAGACTCGAGTTGGCATTGGCCGAGTACGACGTTGTCGTGGTGGTTTTTGAGTTTGGCGTACTCTTCCTCTAGTTTCTTGTTCTTCCAACGTGCACGGCGGTTCTGGAACCAAACAGCCACCTGTCTCGGGTCAAGACCTAACTCTCCGGCGATCTTCTCCTTCCTCCCTGACTCCAGCTTATGCTCGTTCCCGAAGCTATATTCGAGCATGTTCACTTGTTCATCGGTCAACTTCCTCTTCCTCAACATCCCTCCGATCTCCGCCACGTCTTCTTCGTTGGTGGCTGATGAACCTTTACTCCTCCTCTTCCTCCTCCGCTTCACCGGTTTTGATTCTTCGCCTCCATCGATCTGGTTAACGATGATGCAGTGTGAATTTTGGGGTTGGGTCGTGTAGGGGTACACTTGAGAGCCTAGCATCATTTGATCATCCATTAACCTACCATGATCCATTTTCTCTCTCTAGTTTTTCAGACAAGAGTTGCTGTTTTCTCTGACTGTGTTTAAAGGAGAGTGATGCAATAGGATATGACTTTGGTGAGGTTGAGTCCTATGAGATGCTTTTTATAACCTCAACGACTGTGACCCCTTATTCTTGGGTCGTCTTTCCCTTTATTTACACTTATGCCATCTGTTTTTATGTAAAAAGATGTAATTGAATAAAGAATCATTAATTGTGTGGTATGCATGTATGAGACGAATTGGATATACATATACTTTTCTATTTTTATGTTTAATGGGATGTACTTACCCTAAATGAGAGAATACACTTGCATGGTTACATTTCTTCCAGATATACTTGTTCTCTAGATTTTTGCACAATGTACAAACGTAGTTAAAAGTGGAGAAACATTTTGTTTCACTTGATCCAAATTATGAAATAATTTATCCAACAAGAAAACATGTATCTGTTTTGTTAAGGCAAGATATATTTGATGGAAATTTTTGGATGTTTAAAATTTTCATTTTAACTTTATATAAAAGAAATGTTTGTTGGTTATGTTTCAAAATATTTAAGAGCTTCATTCTTTTTGATCAGATATTTTTAAGAACTTCATGTAACGAAAACATTGTCGCATCCCATCAGAATAAGTAAACATAAAAATAAGGTGGCTGACGACAATTCTGGACAAGAGACGTGGTGTGGATCCCGAAGATGACCAAATTTTGGAGGAAGTAGTAAACAAGCGATCCGATCATTTGTGGATAACTATTGGGTATATATGTATAATATAACATAAACTGTCTTTGTCTTTGGTTATTTTAGTTTTTACTGTTAATTAGTCAATTTTGTAGGTTATTTTTTCTTTGTTTTCGGAGCTCGAGACCACTCATTTTCCTTTGAAAAGCAGTGTGCTCCTCTTTTTCCCATCTTTCCTATAGATTATTATTTTACACCAGTGACTAGGAGTCTATAACCACGAATCTTCCCGAGTTTTCTTTCTTTATATTTAAACATTGTACTCTATTTTGTCGTCTTCAACAGTGTTATAATATTCCACACCATGCGATTAATTGAACATAGCCTGCTTTAATTTACTTTGTACGTATACGAAACATATTTTTAAACCCTTCTCTTTGTACCATTTTAACGAAATTTCTTCAGCCATAGATTATCATGTAATGTGTTGACACAAGACAACTTACGTATCATCGACGTTGCAGGTCTTTGAGATTAAGGTCCTATTTTGGTGTATGAGAATTATATATACGTCTGTTATAGTTGAACTAGTATTTCTTGATCAAGGAGGAAGTTAAGGTTCCGAGTTTGAGACACAACAACGGGAGGATAAAGATTGGCCATAAGGAGCAAAGACATAAACGCTTTCATGCCTTCATTACTTCGTACCAAAAACCTTAAATTATATTCCTTACAATTTGTTTAGTACATTTAAGGGAATGAATAATGTGGTGGAATAATTAAAGATTGGCCACAAGCAGCAAATACATTAAAGCTTTCACACCTTCGCTCACATGAATTTGGAATGCATGTTTAAAGAAAAATTTAAAACACCACACTTGCACAAAATAACCAATAAAATGAGTTGAACACATGTTATGTTAATAATTCTATTATGTTTGTTCAACATGTTTTGGTCAATCTCTTCTATCATAACCATATATTGCTTTCGTTTTTAGCATCATGTTCTGCACTATCCTTTATCACCATTCGAACACTAAAATTATATTAAATTTGTGGAAGGCTTAATTAGTAGAAGGGTACGTGGTTTTTTACAATGCCTTGCTTTCGATTTGTAAGGTGTTCAACCCTAGCTTCTAAAGGAGAAAAAAACATATATACAGAATTGACACGACTGATTGGTTTAAAATAGTATATGATAAAATATAGCAGTCAACACTTTTCATCTTAAAAAACGGTCACTTGATACATAAGGTTATAGTGTGCCTTTTTAGGTGAGTAAAAGAGAGATAGTAATGTGTGGGCAACGAACACGAATCATGGGAAGGTATATAATTAGGAAGAACTAAATAATTCACAGAAGAAGAAAAATAAAAACAATGTATTCCGACATTGAGTGACGGCTATGCACGTGAAGTTCACGTGGACTTCAAAGAGGGACGAGGATAAAATTCAACTTATCTACTGGGACGTTCCTTGCAGGTTGAAAAACAAAAAGAAGAAAAGATAATAAGTTGGAATCAAAGTGTCAAATTCTTTGACGTAACTCTATTTTTTTATTAAAAAAAAACAGAAAACGACTTGAAGGTAATTAAGAGATTATATGTCGATGTTAGTTAGTTATAGATCAAATGGATTAGATGTTTGAAAACCAATGTTTTGATAACATATGAAAGAAGCTAAAAATAACAAATAAAGAAGCTCTTTCTGTATATATATCTTTACAACAAATGAATCTTTTGAGGTACGGATTTATGGTAAATTCTCGGGTATTTCAAACGTGATTATTCGTCACCCAATCAGAAGATGAAAACGAGAAAAGCTTTTTTTAGTTGTATATATGTCCCCCATTAGCTTTTCTCACTATTGGAGGAAGACGCATCATACAACTCACACATACTAAAAGCTATTTCCATTGGGCATGTATACTATGTAAAATTAGAAATGGTGTGTCCGGTGTCCCCGGCCATCATTTTGTCTCTTCTAACGTCACATCTTCAAATTTAATGGACCTAGCTATTGCAGTTTTATATTTATCTCAAATCGAACGTATTTCCAAAATAAAACCGGTACTTGCTATTTCTGATTGTACATAACAATATGTTAAGAATGATACAGAAGATCACAATTATAATTTATAACCGAAATTTTGACTAATGTAATTTCATTTATACGAATACGAATGTGTAAATAGAGGATAATAATTATTTTGGATATTTGATTTATTTTGTTGCACAAATACGAATATTGGCCTATTTAAAATGGCAAAGGAGAAGTAAAAAGAATAATGACGAAGGAAGGGAAAGTGGTGACAAAGACAAGTTCCACGCAAGTGAATGAGTGAAGAGGTCACATGAGAATGCTTTCCTGATTGGATTACGTGTCGAGTCCCTGTTTCTCCTTTTTCTTTGGACCACACTTCTCCTTTTGCCACGTGTCCTGTCACCTTCCCTCCTTCTCCGGGCCTCTCTCACTGTACCTCCCCCCCAGATTCTCTCTTCTTTGACTCATTTAATTACCGTTTCGTTTTTATTTATTTTCTGATATTAATTGGTTGTTTAGTAAGTTGAGTACTTCTGATCAGTATTTCTCATGTCTGGCTATTCTTATTATAGAGTATATATCTTTCAACTATATTTAAAATACAAATGAATGAATACAAAGAGCGTTTACGAGGAATTAACGTACAAAGATAGCTCTCTTTTTTCCTTTTGTTACAGAAGGGTTTTAAAGTTAATTAAAGTTCGTCCAGACTAAGTTTTAAAGTCTTCTACTATAGTCTAAAGAGATAGATAGTTGACTTTACTTCTATCAATTCAACATCCATAAAGTTTAACTAAAAGATAGAGAGAACAAAAAAAAACAGGCACTTAGCTAGTTATACCATTGTTTGATTCTTGTTTTTACTTTCTTTTTGTGATGGAAATTGTTTTAATTTGGCAAAACTTAGCTAGATTTTTTATTTTTTTGGGGAAATATCCGGTTGCTATACCCATATCCACAGTATCTAAAAAGAACGTATGGTTGGTGATAATTTGTTCTCCAGCCTTTCCATGCATCCTTTGATTTCATTTTTTTCCTGTTATAGCAAATATACATTAGCCACCTTGCAACGAAGAAACTCCAGTACATTTTTATTTATGTTAATTGTCAATCGCATTGGATAACATCATGTTTCTTAAACCATTTTCACACCAGAATTGATCGATTATATATAAAAACAAAACGAAAAGCACCGGAACAAGAGACAAAACCAATTAAGAAAAAAGAAAACAAAAAAATCTAAAACCTAAAAACAAAAAACAAAAAAGGAGAGACATGCACCAGCTTGGTATTGTATTCTCTTAAGTCTTAACCACTAAGCGATATGTATAGTCTTATATAAACTTTAAGTTGATAGATGTGGCTAGTTTAAGTTTGTTTAATGCCATGTATACAGTATATATGGATCATTTTAACTTTAAACCTATGGTCCTATAGATCTATATATGAAAACAGATATATAGATAAGGATTGGAGTTTGGCTAGATTTGTTTACTATTGTCTTAATATGGGATGCAAGACAAAAGACAAAAGTGGTAATTAATGTGAGATGGGGATTCAAACCCAAGCACCAATGTCAAACCCTAGTTTGAAAGTAATAAAATCAACACAGTCGTTAATTTAGTAATTAGGGTTTTCTTCTTATTTTAATAAATCTATGCATATATATAGCAAGAATACACAAAAAAAAAAAAAAGAGAAGATAATTTATA
>Ga0041059_1001166_pt1 | contig 21048 bp, 20 predicted proteins | sample AraColnosormetaG_FD_56232 | JGI IMG/M metagenome (GOLD analysis project Ga0041059, IMG submission 56232) | Arabidopsis roots microbial communities from North Carolina, USA - Col MF nosort | ecosystem: Host-associated > Plants > Roots > Unclassified | place: USA: North Carolina | collected... | reverse complement strand
AAAAAAAAAAAAAAAAAAAAAACTTAAATATAAAACTATATTTCATTCTATTAATTGTTAATTAGTTTAGATAATAACAACTCATGAAATCATTAGATTAGTGCCGGTCTGCCGGATATGCTCCTAGCTAAGTCTATGTCATAACATATAGAATCGACTAGTTAATTATCGTGGTTCTACCATTTATAGTTTACCAGATCATACTGTATGCTTGAAAATTGATAATCTTTCGGAAATGAATTTGTTTTGAATATTCTCAAAAACGTGTTCATCTTAGTACCATATCTTTTTGTCATCAAAATGGTTACGGATCTTCTAGCGTTTAATCACCCTATTTGTTTTTTTGTAATATCATTGTTTTTGTTTTTGTCAACAACAAATATTAACATGTGAATTTATATTTTAGTAATAATATAATAACTATATTAGCAAAAACTATTACCCTACATATTTTGGTATTTTGTAATGTTGTTATTTTATTATTAAAAAATGTTTTTATTTTATTAAAATTTGAGAAGGATCAATTATTGAGTTATTGTTTATTCAATCTACGTGAGGATCTGAATCTAATTAATCATACAAACTCCAAAGTCTGTCCACGTCGTAGAAATTGTTTTAAAAAGCCCATCAAAATCTTTACAAAATAAAAAGTTTCGTTAAAATTGGATTACTATTTCAACATACAAAGTTTTCAAGTATTTAACGTGCAATTTAGTGCCAACCAAGAAAGATAATCTATTATTCTATTACATAGAAAAAGGATAATATTAACATATTTTACATACCGCCGACGAGACTCATAATTTAGATAAATGTTGTTATGTAATTGTTCTTACAAACAAATTGTTTTTATTATCACGGTTATGAAAATTAAATAAATTGTCTCATGGCTTTTCAAATATTTAAAAGGTCATGTCAAATAAAGTAGGGCCAAATTTCATATAGAGCTATCCACTTATTTTGGAATTAAAGATTAGGTACAAAAATGCATCACCTACAATCTACGGATCCAAATTATATATCATCACGATTCCCAAATTTACCTATTCACGACAATATAGTTGTTCTAACTATAGTTATATATATCTATATATATATATATATATGTATTTTGTAAGTAAAAATAATATGATTATTTCTAAATTTTCGAGGAAAAAAACGAGGCCATGTCGGAATGACAAAAAAATACTTTTAACGTTTACTAATTTTTAATTAGGAAATTATTGTTCATTGGTAACTCTTTTCCTTATAGAGTATAAACCAACTCACGTTCCTTACATATGTCGAAATGACAAAATATTTGGTTATTGTTAAATTGTTTGTTATTCAAGCAAACAGAGTGTTCTGGTCTTAATAGAGTAAAGATATAAGATTAAAACACACAAAAAAGGTAAATATTGAGCGTGACACTTTTTGCATCAGAGCTTTCTCTACATCAATCATGGATATCTCAAGGTTTCTGCATTTTTGTTCAACATACATATAAGGCATTTTCTAGAGCCTAAAGCCGGATCAATGAAATCCGGGGCCCTATTTAAATTACGAAAACAAAGTACTCTTATCTTAAAAATTATAGAGTAAATAGAAACTAATTTAAACAAAATTCTGGAGTTAAAAACAAAAGTACAATAATATTCTCAAATATTTTGGACCACACAGTTATTTAGGATTTATATGTATAAAACTAACTATTTTCTCCCATTATCAAAAATCAATATATGTATATATAACTAAAATAAAATTTCTTTGAGGCCCCTTTAGAATGGGGGCCACTGTAATGTTTCATGTTCATGTGTTATGGTCCGGCTCTTAGTAGCATCGCAATTTCAATAGGTTCGATTGAGTGATTCAAAGGTTATGGAATTCAAAGCCACATAACCTTTTTACAAATTTGATTTTGTTTTTGATCCACTTTTCTCTTTCATTTATTTATGGAATTGGATTTTTTTTTTATCCAACTCTTATGGATGTTTAGCTTGTGAATTAATCATGTTTAAATCCACTTGTAAATCAAGTCTAAAGCGACAGAACCTTGATGTTTACGTTCTTGTGAACATATTTGTTGGTCTTAACCACATCTTTAACTGATTATTTTTTTTGTCAAGTCTACCGAACCAAATGACAAGGGAAACCGTTTTTGAATTGAATGACTTTGAAAGAGTATCAACATGATCCTAACAAAACGTCAAGAAACTAGACGTGTTACTCACGCATAATTTTGTATATCTGAGCTAATGGCTTACCATAGCAACTGGTTAACAGAAAAGAAATAGATTAGAGAAATTAAAAGCATCAGGAGTAATAATCCTGTTACACCCTCTTGTTTGCTCTTCTTTGCGGGATCTTCCACGGTTTCAAGTTCTGCTTCTTTCTTCCTCTTCTTCGAACACTCCTCAGTTTTGGGTTCTTCCTCATCATCAGCCTCCTTCTTTGTATCTTTGTCATTAACTTCTTCTTCTTCTTCGCATGCTCCTAAATCTCCTCCTTCAAGATTTCTCAAGCGCGCTTCAAGCTGTCGAAAAAAATTAGACCATCAAAGAAGGAAGAAAAATGTAGATAGGATCGGGCGGGAGAGAAGAATACCTTTAAGCGGCTTTCGACTCCCATAGTGTTGTCTTGGCCATTACCAAAAGCATCACACCGGATAGCAAGAGCAGATTTTGCAGCTAGTGAACGTGCGATTTTACCCTTGTTCTCTGGTGCAGCTTGCCTAACCAAAGGTGCGTGGTAGATTAAACCATACTTTGGAGTGGCTTGTTTGGTCTTAAGGGCTTTATATAGGGTCTTTTCAGCTCCAAGAATCTGAATTGTGCTCCATGGTAGCTTTGAGAGGTTCCATAAACTACCACAATGAGATATTAAGCGAGCACCGACTAGCTCCCCGACAAGGGCAGTTAGATTTGGTGCAATTTTGTTCATTTTGTTCTTCAAGTCGTCACAAAGCAGAGTTTTGTCCTCAGCGATTGAAAGAACTTGGTCACAGAGTTCTTGGATGTGCATCAAATCAAGGTCACTGACTTCAGTTCTCGTAGACACCATAGAAGCCTCTTTTAGTTCTGCTTCAACTTCATCAGCCAATATCTGAGATGACATTGGACACAGAAAGATGTTTCATAAAGACAAAACTATAGTTTAATGGAAACAAAAAGTCAAGGAGAATGGTAAATAAGGCTTTACCTCAGAGAAGTCTAGCGTTGCAGCATTAATCCGATTCCCCATTAGTTTAACCACCTTGGCATATAAGATATTGTCCTGTACAATATTAGCAAGCTCGGGAAAATGCAAACCGTACAATTCACAAACGCTCGTAGTGTAAGTGTTAAGCTCTTTGTCAAGATCATCAAGCAGACTGATAGATAGGATTATCATGGTCTCCACCTAACAAAACATTTTAAGTATGAGAGGGGAAAAGTAACATAAGCAAGGGTAAAACAAAACACAGAGAACTCAATGACTACCTTGTCAGAGGTGATTTTTAGTTTATATCTAGCAAGGATGTGAGACAATTCCAAGCTCACTGGAGCTAAATCATTATCATCCAATCCGGATAAAAGTTCGGTTAACTGACTTCTCACACCTCGTAACAGCTCCATAACAGCATCGTTGTGAACACATTCTATGTCCTAGAGGAGAGAAGCAAATCCGTAAGACACAAGCCATATATATACAGAAATATGTAAAAGATCATAACAAAATACACACCAGTTTCTCTGTGATGATATCTCCAAGCTTTGGATCAGCCACAGCTAAGATTTCACCATCATCACAGTTATTTTTCAAAAACTTGTGTAGACCCTTGCTTGGAGTTCAGATGTGTTGTCAAACTTATGAAAAGCTTTTAGCTTAACCATCCTTCGAGCTGACTCTGCAGAGTAGAACTCAGTACCCAAATCCTACAAGAACAAATTTGACATACTTAGAATATTAAAAACAAACGACACATATAGACAAGGTTAAGATCAATGAAAGTAAGAGAATGAATAAGGTAAATAACCTCAACATTAGAGAGCTTTCCTTCATCTAATACTTTAAAGAGTGCAAAACCACCTGACGTCTCAAACAGTACGAGCATCTTTAAGATTACGAGAAACCCTTTAATCAACTCAACATCTCAAAGTCAGAACTATACTTAGTCAAAAACTAATACTTGGAAGCCACGTTCCACTGACAACGGAGAAAGATTCAATAAATACCTAAGAGGATTTAAGCAAAGCTGCTGCGTTAGAGAAAGAAAAAAAGAGGAGCAACGAATTTGCTATAAGGGTTCGAGATTCTTAATCGACGATCTATATATATAAGAAAATAAATATATGATTTTCTATTAAAAAGTTACGGAAAAAAAACATGTGAAAATATAATTTTCACAAAAAACTAAAAAAAAACCTTTAAAAAAAAAACTATTCTTATTTTCTTAAAATGGTATATTTCTAAAAAGAATTATACAATTAATTTTTAAAGATGTCAAAATAACCGACCTTACTTCTAAGGGAAAAGATTATCAAAAACAAAGTTTATTTATTCTCTATCAAAAACAGAGTTTGATCTGCTAATTTTAATATACAAATTGTAAAATATATGATTACCTTAAAGAAACTATAAAATTAATTACTAATTCGAAAAATGATTATAGTTACTTTTTTAATAAAATGTTGGTATAAATATGTTCATCTAATCTACGTTACATACATAATCTTAAATTAATCTCAAGTACTCTGTTCAAAGTTCAAACACATCACCTAACAAGATGACCATTAAGGAATCAAAAAGTGTTCAGCTAAAGGCTAAAACTCATGTAAAATTACAAGCAAAAGCTCCAAAAACTGTGTTCTTCTTTTCTGAGAATCCAAATTCAAATCACTAACTTGAATTTAACATCAACAAACTAGTAAGTGGAATTGCAAAACTGATTCAAACAATTTACTTTCAACTTCGAAAGGGTTCACATCAGAGTATCAAACAATAAAGGAAAAAAGGTTTACAAAAACTTAAATTGGATCAAGAATCTCTGTTTACAATGAGACAAAATCAGAACAAGTTCTGAAGATTACAACCACATCATATCAGACATGACGTCTAAAGTCGGAATCTCCGAAGTTGATCATTGCATTGGTGTTATCGAGACCGAAGTAGCTGTTTAGACCAAACACATCATCGTTGGATAGATCATTCCAAAAGCAGATCTCATCATCCAAATTGACATTGGCCTCTGTTTGTGTTTCTTGTAGTAGTAGATTGATTTGGTTAATCTCTTCCTCTGTTTCAAATCCTTGGATCTCGGAGCTAGGGTTTTGATCAAAAGAAGCAACTTGTGAAGATGATTCTCCACAGATCTGATAGAGAGAGGAGTAACAGTCCTGATCAAAAGACGGAGACGAGAGGTTAGGGTTTTGATCGCCATGGAAAGAAGAAAAGGTTTGATCGCTGCAATACTCGTTGACAGAGTTTGGAGTAAAAGTAGAAGCAATTTGCGAATAAGAAGATCCATCACAATCCTCGACGTCGAGAGAACAAGTACTATTAGGGTTTTGGTCGAAACTAGAAACAAGTTGAGATTTTTCTTCCTTCTCAAGGCAAGCCATCACATGCTTCTTCATTCTCTGTAAACGATCCTCGATAATGCTTAACTCAGAGAGATCATCACACGAATGGTAGAGATCAGGGTCTTCCCACCAAAATCCTAGTTTGGATCCGGCCGGGTTAACAATCTTGGGTGGAGGCTTGCGATTTAGGTAACAATCAGCGATTTCGTAGGCAGAGGAGTAACCGGAGAAGGAATAGACAACATCGGAACTATCGGAGGGAGAGGTTACGAAGACGGCGATGTTAGCACCGGAGATAAGACAGAGATCGGCGGCTTTGGAAAAAACAGTTTGACGGCGTTTAGAGCAAGTCACGGCTCGTTGCTCTTTGGTTTCTCGTTTCTTTATTTCGATTTTGCGCTTTGTTCCTTTCTTCATCATCGTGGAATCAGATGAAGGCATAATGTTTCTTACGGAGAGACAAATAGACACAGAGAAAAAGTGAAAAGAGAGAGTAGAAGCAAGATAGATATATTACCCATATTTATAGATGTAATAGCCGCCTGAGTTATATATGTCAAACTTAATTAGGTCTTGTTGTTTTCCTTTTACTGCCCAACTTTATTTCTATGCATTTAACGTTTTTTTTCTTTCCTACTAAAACGTTTTAGAGATTTCTTTTATTACAACAATAGCAGAAAAAAATTATTACTACTATAAACAATTAAACATATATATTGGATATTCAAAATTATCTAAATATTAGATTTTAACCCGCGTTATACCGTAGAAATAATTTATTTTTTTAAATCAGTATATATAAAAGTTTGCAAATTATATCTATCTATAAAATAAAAATATTTTATAGTTTACAATTGTTATTAAGTAACGTTCTTTCAAACCCGTTCCGCCAAACTCGTCCCGTAAAAAAACCCAGTGGTACACCGTTAATTTAAATATATAATTAAAATAAATATTTTACGGGATTGCAATTGTATTTTAGTTTGTCAAACAAATTTTTTTAAAAATATTTGTCGAAATCTAATTCAAATTTTGGAGAAATTAGATTTAGTGAATTGATAAGAAATGTATTTAGGTGCATTTTGCTCATTTTAAGGGATTGCAATTGTATTTTGGTTTGTCAAACATTTTTTGTTTTAAATAGTTACCGAAATTTAGTTCAATTTTGGAGAAATCTGCGTGATATATGGGATTAGAATATATTTGGAATTTTTTTTGCTTGTTAATTAATTTATTGCAAAAAAAACAATAATTAAAAGCTAGTGGCAGCCATTATAAATAAGTTCCAACTCTAAGATTTATTTCACAAAATGGCGGCAAAAATGTATATGTAGATTTAGTTACCTATAATCAATGTTCAAAAAATCGTTGTACGGTAGCTAGACGTTCGATAGATGTCTAGGCTATTTTTTTGAACATTACCTATAATAAGTACATAAAACACTATATATTAAACTTTTTCGCGGCAACTAAATCTAATAATACTAAATCAACAGTCACTTTTAAAAAAACTGTAAGCTTCTCATTTTGACACGTATGCTTTAAGTCTAAAATTTTGCACTTCCACAATCGTAAACCAATTCACTTCCTTTTACTATTCAATAGAATATTCTTTTTTGACAAAAGATAAATTTAAATTTTTTTAACCACTTTTTCAGCAACTACTTCTTCCACGTTATTAAGATTCTTTACTTTCTCTCCCATCTTTCAAACCCTCTGCCAGTTAATTTACGATCTCAAGAGCAACCGTATAAGCCATTCTCAAGAAGATAAAAACAGGTTTAAATTCTTCTTCTTCTTTCCTTTCTCATAATCTTAGATCCTCCATTCTTTCATCTAAATACGTCTACCAGAGAAACGAAAGAATGACGTAAATAATGAAAGTTGAGACTTTTGTGATACCTAATGTGATGGACGCTGTTAACCCCTCACGACTCACTGAGTTTGGTCCACCCAATCGCTGGTATGAATATCAATAAACCTTTGGCCGTTTTGTTGCGTTTTACTTGGTCTTATCTTCTTACATTTTCCATGCACACCCGCTGCTACAAAATGACCACATGAGTTTGCGAGAATCATATAGAAACAAAATGGATGCAAATGTTTTGGGGCTTTCAATTCAGAAAAAGAAGAAGAAGAAGAAGAAGATAACCAAATTGAGAGATGGGTGGCATGACATGACATCTTCTTCCACGGTGTAGTGTGCAAAATAATTTAAATGTGAAACCATCTTATATGTTCAAGTTTAGAAAAGCGTTTTGGTTAGAAGGTAATTCATTTCTCCATCATTATTATTGTTAAGTTTTTTGAGAAGAAAAAACGGCTCTGTATATATATATATATTTTTTTCTATATATCTATGAGATAAGTTAGTGTATTTATGTAAGATTATTTGCTGTTTCCAATAAAAGTTTTCTTAATTTTAACACATATATTATTTTACAATTTGAGTAAAGTTGAATAGGACTTTTATTGAGAGTTATAGAGCAATGTGTGATACACATTGTATTTTGTGAGGTTGTGATATTCGTCATTTGTGTAATTGTTGCAAATTTCAAAGACACGAAATATATTATTGGTATTGTTGTTTTGCGTGCAAGGCACGGGCTGCCTACTAGTTTACTTACAAATAAAAAGACTTTATAAATTAAAATCCAGTTCGATAGGTGTCTAGGCAGATTTTTTGAACATTACCTACAATGATTACATAAAACACTATAGATTAAACTTTTTCCACGGCAACTAAATTTAATTAAAAATAAAAAAAACTTTATGAATTAAAATCCAGTTAAATATTTTAAAACATATATGTTCAGTAGTAAATTTTGATATTGACGGAACCATTATCACGAAATATTCAGAAAGAATTTTGATTCATATTCATCACAAAATTTATAGCACAATAAAAATATATACACACACAAAGTAGGTAGACTCTAGATTTTATTTATCTTTTGAAATTTCTAAGGTCTGGTATGATTTGCCTTATGCTCAACCCAATCCATTTCCAATTGACTATTAAGGTACTTTTTAGACTCACAAATATTCATTTTGTACAAGGTTTTTTAAAATGTCAATGATACACTTGATGAAAAATGTCGACTCTTCGGACTGATCTTTACAAATTTATGAACTAATCAACTATGAGTAATTACGTTATACTAAGATTAGAAGGATTTAACGGTAAGGTCTTGACTCGTTTGGCAAAATGCAAGTTTCTGGGATAAGGACTAAACCAAACATATTATAACCTTACAAAACGAAGAGTAGTTCTTTTTTTTAAGTTTCAAACAAAACAAAAACCTTACTTAACACCTAACGCCACAAAAGATTTTCTTTGTTTCTGATAACAAAGTAAACTAGACCACGCAAAAATATTAAAGGTCTCTTCAGACCTCAGTTTTCTTCTTCTTCTTCTTCTCACTCTTTTCCTTCTTCTTAGCAGGCATTTCAGTTTCCTCTTCCTCGTGTTTTCTCTTCTTCTTCTTCTCCTTCTTTGCAGGCTCTTCGGCGGTTTCAGGTTCTGCTTCTGTCTTCTTCTTATTCGATTTCTTCTTTGAGGGCTCCTCAGTTTTGGCTTCTTCCTCATCATCAGCCTTCTTCTTCTTCTTTTTGTCTTTCTTCTCTTTCACACCGTTCTCTGAATCCACTGTGGGAGTTTGAAGAAGAGAGTCTGCAGCAGTGTTGTATGTCTGCAGAATACAACAACAACAACAACAACAAACAGCTTAATCCTTTAAGCAACATTACAGGTAATATATCCAAAACACAATTGCACAAATCCAGAATTCATAATTACAAAAGAAAGTTGAAGAAACAAACTAGCAGAGGAATAATCTGACCTTAGCAGGAGTGATCAGACCTCCGGATCCTTTCTTTTTATCTTTGTCATATACTTCAATCTTTGGTTTGCCTTTAGCTGAGCCAGATAGACGTCCTAAATCTTTTCCTTCGAGAGTTCTCAACCGTGCTTCAAGCTGTCAGAAGAAAATAGCCCGCATGGTAAACATCAATCAAGGTAGAGTATTTTTAGATCAGATCGAGAGGAAGATCGGAAAAAAAAAAATTGAAGGATACCTTTAAACGGTTTTCAACTCCCATAGTGTTGTCTTGGGAGTCACCAAGAGCATCACAACGGATAGCAAGAACAGATTTTGCAGCTAGTGACCGTGAAATTTTACCCTTGTTCTTCGGTGCAGCTTGGCCAACAACAGATGCATGGAAAATTAAACCATACTTTGGAGTAGCGTGTTTGGTCTTAAGGGCTCTAAATAAGGCTTTTTCAGCTCCAAGAATCTGAACCGTGCTTCCAGGTTGCTTTGCGAGGTTCAACAAACTACCACCGTGAGATATTAAGCGAGCACCGACTAGCTCCCCGACAAGGGCAGTTAGATTTGGTGCAATTGTGTTCATTCTGCTCTTCAAGTAGTCATAAAGCTGAGCTCTGTACTCGGCAAGAGAAAGAACCTGGTCACAGAGTTCTCGGATGTGCAATAAATCAAGGTCACTGACTTCAGTTCCCATAGATATCACAGCAGCCTCTTTCAGTTCTGCTTCAATTTCATCAGCCAATATCTGAGAGGAGGACACAGAAACAATGTTTCAAAAAAAAAAAAACTAGTGTTAAGCACAAGGAAGTCAAATACTCAAACAGGCCTTTACCTCAGAGAAGTCTAGCTTTGCAGCATTAATCCGATTCCCCATTAGTTTAACAGCCTTGGCATATAAGATATTGTCCTGTACGATCTTAGCAAGCTCAGGAAAATGCCAACCAAACCATTCACGAACCCTCATAGCGTAAGTGTTAAGCTCTTTGTCAAGATCATCAAGCAGACCAATAGCTTGGATTATCATGGTATCCACCTAACATACAAGTACAAGGTGAAGTAACATAAGGGTCAAACAAACACAGGATATATAGACAAACTCAATTGCAATTCAGACCTAATGTTGGAAGAGTAAAAAAAGGGATACCAAAAGTTCCATAATTTATCAAAAGTTGGCTAACTCAACAAATAATTCAGAGAACCAAAAACCAATACAAATCAAATGACTACCTTGTCGGAACTGAACTTTAGTTTATATCTGGCAAGGCTGTGAGACAACCCCAAGCTCATTGGACCTAGATCTTGATCACCCAATCCAGATATAAGTTCAGTTAGCTGGCTTCTGATACCTCTTAACAGCTCCATAACAGCATTGTTGTGAACACAGACTATTTTCTACACGAGTGAAGCAAAACCGTAAGAAACAACCCTTACTCAGAAATAAAAGAGCGTATCGGAACAAAATACACACCAGTTTCTCCTTGATGATATTTCCAAGCTTAGAATCAGCAACAGCTAATGTTTCACCAACACAGTTAGCTTTCAAAAACTTGCGTAGACCCTTGCTTGGAGTTCCCTCAAGCAATTTAGCCACTGCTTCAAGAGCTTCAGCTGTGTTGTCAAACTTGTCAAAAGCTACTAGCTTCACCATCTGTAACAACACACCAAAAATTGCTATGAGAAACAAATATTATTAGCCAGATACAAAATTTGAACTATGTCTAGAACAAAATAAATCACCTTTCGGGCTAACTTTGCGGTCGAGAACTCATTACCCAAATCCTACAATCACAAATTTGACATACTTAGAATTAAAAAACCAAACCACACACAGAAACAAGGTTAAGATAAATGAACAAAGGAGAATGATTTAGTTAGTAACCTCAACATTAGAGAGCTTTCCTTCGTTTAATACTTTGAAGATGGCAAAACCACCTGGCGTCTCAAACAGTATTAGCATTTTTACAAGCTCCTGAAAAGAAGAAAAAACAAGATTAAGAGAAACCCTTGAATCAACTCAAAGTCACCAAACTTGCAAGTTAGTGTTTTACGAGCTAAAGCCATTAAGCTAGTACGAAACAATATTCAAGGTAAAACTTTTTCCCTGTTTCGAAGTTTACAAATCAGAATAATAGTTAAGGCAGATACTCTGTTCAAATTCTTGAAAATCCGACAAAGAACAGAACTATACTTTGTCAAAGTCTTAGAATTTTGGAAGCTTATTTGCCATAACAACGAAGAAAGAGAGGGCGAGAGAGATTCAGTACCTTAGAGGGTTAACGCACAACTACAGCTTTAGAGAGAGCTAAAATCAGGAGCCGCGATTCTGCTAGGGTTTAAGATGGTTTTTATAGTTGTTGAAGAAGGTTCAGAGATTCTCAAAACGCTGCGTTTTTATTGCTAACGGCGCGTTTTTGTAACCTAGGGTTTTAAAACGCATCGCTAATTTAGAAAAATAAATCATTTTGGGCCTAATTAAGTTTGGCCCATTAGTATAAACGACGTCGTAGTTTGAATCATGTCTTTCCTTTATAATTTAGCTAAAGCAGCGACTGATCACATTTCAATCTCTCACGACAAAAAAAAATGTGAACTTGAAATGGAATCTTCAAAGTTGTTGTCTTTATTGCGAGAGTGTACCAATAGCACCAAGTCTCTAAGAAGAATCAAGCTTGTGCATCAGAGAATACTCACGTTGGGGTTACGAAGAGACGTAGTTTTATGCAAAAGTCTCATCAATGTCTACTTTACTTGTAAAGACCATTGCTCAGCGAGACACGTCTTCGAGAACTTCGATATACGATCGGATGTTTACATATGGAACTCTTTAATGTCTGGTTATTCAAAGAACTCAATGTTTCATGACACTCTTGAGGTTTTCAAGAGGTTGTTGAATTGCTCAATTTGTGTCCCTGATTCGTTTACTTTTCCGAATGTGATTAAGGCTTATGGTGCGTTGGGTAGAGAGTTTCTTGGTAGGATGATTCATACTCTTGTGGTGAAGAGTGGGTATGTTTGTGATGTGGTTGTGGCGAGTTCTTTGGTTGGTATGTATGCAAAGTTTAACTTGTTTGAGAATTCACTACAAGTGTTCGATGAAATGCCTGAGAGAGATGTAGCATCTTGGAACACGGTTATTTCGTGTTTTTATCAAAGTGGAGAGGCAGAGAAGGCTTTGGAGTTGTTTGGAAGAATGGAAAGTTCTGGCTTTGAACCAAATTCAGTTTCGTTGACGGTGGCTATATCGGCGTGTTCAAGGCTGTTGTGGTTGGAGAGAGGGAAGGAGATACATAGAAAATGTGTGAAGAAAGGGTTTGAGTTAGATGAGTATGTAAACTCTGCCCTTGTTGATATGTATGGGAAATGTGACTGCTTGGAGGTGGCTAGGGAGGTTTTTCAGAAAATGCCTAGAAAGAGTTTGGTTGCTTGGAATTCTATGATCAAAGGTTATGTCGCTAAAGGAGACAGTAAGTCATGTGTTGAGATTTTGAATAGAATGATCATAGAAGGAACTCGACCGAGTCAGACAACCTTGACCAGCATTTTGATGGCTTGCTCTCGCTCACGGAATCTCCTACATGGAAAATTTATACACGGTTATGTGATTAGAAGCGTTGTAAATGCAGATATCTATGTGAACTGTTCCTTGATTGATCTATACTTCAAGTGTGGTGAAGCAAATTTGGCTGAAACCGTCTTTTCAAAGACACAGAAGGACGTTGCTGAGTCATGGAATGTCATGATTTCTAGTTATATCAGTGTAGGTAATTGGTTTAAGGCTGTTGAAGTGTATGACCAAATGGTGAGTGTTGGAGTGAAGCCAGACGTGGTAACTTTCACAAGTGTTTTACCTGCTTGTTCGCAACTGGCTGCGTTAGAGAAAGGCAAACAGATTCATTTGTCCATTAGTGAGAGCAGGCTCGAAACAGACGAGTTGCTTTTGAGTGCGCTTCTTGACATGTATTCTAAATGCGGCAATGAAAAAGAGGCTTTTAGGATTTTCAACAGTATACCAAAGAAGGATGTTGTATCATGGACGGTAATGATCTCTGCGTATGGATCTCATGGTCAACCCAGAGAAGCACTTTACCAGTTTGATGAAATGCAGAAGTTTGGTCTAAAACCTGATGGGGTTACTCTTCTTGCTGTATTGTCAGCTTGTGGTCATGCTGGGCTAATTGATGAGGGTCTCAAATTTTTCAGTCAAATGAGATCAAAGTACGGAATCGAGCCTATTATTGAACATTACTCGTGCATGATTGACATTCTTGGCCGAGCAGGTCGGTTGCTTGAAGCTTATGAAATTATTCAACAAACACCAGAGACAAGTGACAATGCAGAGCTTCTCAGTACTCTCTTCTCTGCTTGTTGCTTGCACCTGGAACATTCATTGGGAGATAGAATCGCAAGATTGCTTGTTGAGAATTATCCAGATGATGCATCAACCTACATGGTCTTGTTCAATTTGTATGCTTCTGGTGAGTCATGGGATGCAGCAAGACGAGTCAGATTAAAAATGAAAGAAATGGGATTGAGGAAGAAACCGGGCTGCAGTTGGATTGAGATGAGTGACAAAGTGTGCCATTTCTTTGCTGAGGACAGGTCTCATTTACGAGCTGAGAACGTTTATGAGTGTCTTGCTCTTTTGAGTGGTCACATGGAATCCGGTCAATGATTCTTATGTTATTGTTAATTATGCATGAGACGAAGTCTCCTCCTTTGCAACGGTTGACTTTAATTGTTGGTTAAATTAGAATATGTAAAAAAAAACAAGTTGCTGCCTTAAATATTATATACTTTGGAATAAATTCAACAAGTTCGTAATTAACAATATCACGACTTCTCCAATTACCAAAGGGTCTCATGCCACACCAAAGAGCATACATATAGACCACCAAGTTTCATTCTTTTTCGGCTAAGTAGAAGAAGAATAAAATGAAGAGAGAAAACAACCTCGTTCTCAGCTTACTCTTCTTTGTAATCGTCTTCCTGATGCAGGTCGGAGAAGCACAAAATAGGATAACCAATGTAAATGTGGGAATCGTGAATGATATCGGAACGGCTTACTCCAACATGACTTTGCTCTGTATCAACATGTCTCTTTCTGATTTCTACTCTTCTCATCCAGAAACCCAAACAAGGCTTGTAACCACCGTTGTTGACTCCAAAAATGATGTTGTTACCGCAGCAGCAGCAGGTACACGCATACCCATTTCTCTAAATTTGCATGCACTGAGATACGTGTGTGTCATCAATCATCAGTTCATATGCACACTTCTTATCTACATTTATGCTTTCTCCTCCAAAGGTTTTTTTTTTGCATAACAAAACACTCCTTGGCGTTGACTTTGTCACAGCTCTTGATCTGATAACGAACAAGGAAGTGAAAGCGATTCTAGGGCCATGGACTTCGATGCAGGCTCAATTCATGATTGAGATGGGACAAAAATCTCAGGTGCCGATTGTTACGTATTCTGCAACAAGTCCGTCCCTCGCTTCCATCCGTAGTCAATACTTCTTTCGGGCTACGTATGATGATTCATCTCAAGTGCACGCCATTAAAGAAATCATCAAACTTTTTGGTTGGAGAGAGGTTGCACCTGTATATGTTGACGACACATTTGGCGAAGGTATAATGCCTCGTCTTACAGATGTGTTACAAGAGATTAACGTTCGTATACCTTATAGGACCGTGATCTCTCCCAATGCCACGGATGATGAAATATCTGTGGAACTTCTCCGGATGATGACTCTACCCACTAGAGTATTTGTTGTCCACCTTGTTGAATTGCTTGCCTCAAGATTTTTTGCGAAAGCTACGGAAATTGGTTTGATGAAACAAGGATATGTCTGGATCCTCACCAACACAATTACCGATGTTCTAAGTATCATGAACGAGACGGAAATTGAAACAATGCAAGGGGTATTGGGTGTAAAGACTTATGTCCCAAGATCCAAAGAGCTTGAAAACTTTAGATCTCGATGGACGAAGAGATTCCCAATTTCTGACCTGAACGTATATGGATTATGGGCATATGATGCCACCACTGCATTGGCATTGGCCATCGAAGAAGCTGGGACATCAAATTTGACATTTGTCAAGATGGATGCCAAGAGGAACGTGTCTGAACTCCAGGGTCTAGGTGTATCTCAATATGGTCCAAAACTTCTCCAGACGCTCTCTCGAGTTCGGTTCCAAGGTCTTGCTGGTGATTTCCAATTTATCAATGGAGAATTGCAGCCATCAGTCTTTGAGATTGTTAATGTGAATGGGCAAGGAGGAAGGACCATAGGATTCTGGATGAAAGAGTATGGTCTCTTTAAGAACGTGGACCAAAAACCAGCTAGCAAGACCACTTTCTCTTCTTGGCAAGATCGACTCAGACCAATTATATGGCCTGGAGACACTACTTCCGTACCCAAAGGATGGGAAATCCCGACAAATGGGAAAAGGCTGCAGATAGGCGTCCCAGTTAATAACACTTTTCAACAATTTGTGAAAGCTACTAGGGATCCTATCACCAATTCAACAATTTTCAGTGGATTCAGCATCGACTACTTTGAGGCTGTAATTCAAGCGATTCCCTATGATATTTCCTATGACTTCATTCCTTTCCAAGATGGTGGTTATGATGCCTTAGTCTACCAAGTGTATCTTGGGGTGAGAGACACTGACCATTTATTTTTCTTTATCTGCTCAATCTTTACTAAGATGGGTTGTTGAAACCACGTCTGTGTTCTTAATGTTTGGAGCAGAAATATGATGCTGTTGTGGCAGATACAACAATATCGTCAAATAGGTCAATGTATGTTGATTTCTCATTGCCATACACACCATCAGGCGTAGGTCTTGTCGTCCCTGTTAAAGACAGTGTTAGAAGAAGCAGTACCATCTTTTTGATGCCTTTGACTTTGGCACTTTGGCTAATCAGCCTTTTGTCCTTTTTCATTATTGGTCTTGTCGTATGGGTTCTTGAACATAGGGTAAATCCAGACTTTGATGGGCCTGGCCAGTATCAACTCAGCACTATCTTCTGGTTTTCTTTCTCCATTATGGTCTTTGCGCCGAGTAAGCTCCCTCTGTCCATTACACTGCAATTGCCAATGCTCATTTTTCACATACTTTAGTGCTGCACCTATTCCAAAAATGTCATCTTGCTTACACCTTAATGCATCTACAGGAGAACGAGTGCTTAGCTTCTGGGCAAGGGTCGTGGTTATCATTTGGTACTTCTTAGTACTTGTGTTAACTCAGAGTTACACTGCTAGTTTGGCGTCGCTTCTTACAACACAACACCTTCATCCAACGGTAACCAATATAAATAGCTTGCTGGCAAAAGGAGAATCTGTTGGATATCAAAGTTCTTTCATTTTGGGAAGACTCAGGGACTCAGGTTTCTCAGAGGCTAGTCTTGTATCCTATGGGTCACCAGAACACTGTGATGCGCTACTGAGCAAAGGACAAGCAGAAGGTGGTGTTTCTGCGGTTTTAATGGAAGTACCTTACGTGAGAATTTTTCTGGGACAATACTGTAACAAGTACAAAATGGTTCAAACTCCGTTCAAGGTCGATGGATTAGGCTTTGTAAGTCCATAACTTTGCATTGAACTCACTCTTGTAGTCATCTTGCACCTAATGCTAAAACCATAAGTTTCTTCTGCAGGTCTTTCCCATTGGATCCCCTCTAGTGGCTGATATTTCAAGGGCCATTCTAAAAGTGGAAGAGTCGAACAAGGCAAACCAACTCGAGAATGCATGGTTCAAGCCAATCGATGAAAGCTGCCCAGATCCACTCACCAACCCCGATCCAAATCCTTCAGTATCCTTCCGGCAACTTGGCTTTGATAGTTTTTGGGTTTTATTCCTTGTTGCCGCCATAGTTTGCACTATGGCATTGTTGAAATTTGTGTATCAATTCTTGAAGGAGAACCCAAATCAAAGGAACCTGCGAGTATTGTGGGAAAAGTTCAATGAGCCGGATCAAAAGTCATACATAAAAGATGTGACGAAATGTCAATGCTCCTCAGGTCAAGGCATGCCAAAGAATGGCCAAGAAGGAGCAAACGCAGTAAACAATGGCAATTAAAGTTAGCACATCTATTGTTTTCCTTTCTTATTTCAAACAAAGGTTTCATTACATCTTTGAAAATTCCAAACAAAAGAGACACCTCCGAGGATCCTGATGATCATTGTTCATTGTGATAAAAACAAAAAAAGGTTTAAGAATCTGCTCCCCTTTAATGACCTAAAGCACCGATTGTCTATAGCAAAAATTATGCAGTCAAAGAAGCAAAGAGCATTTTACAGATTAAAATTAACCCACAGATAGTTTGAATTCCCGAAACTACAAAGTCAAAGAATCAGCTCAGAATAAACGTTGAATCTACACCTAACCAACTCACCGAAGCATGCCAATAAGAAGAACAACAATCCAGAAGGGTGAGTTGAAAGCAAAATTTACAGTGGATACAAGTTCGTTGTCTAGCGCCAGAAAAGCTTACCGGATCTGGGAAACAGATGGAATCAGTCGGTAACGATGGCCCGTTAGTCGCCGTTGAGACCCTGTGTCGGTGGAGATTATGAGATCACGGTGGATCGAACAGCCCGAGGTCACAAAAAATCGAATCGTTCTCCTCCGATACTCCATTATTGATTTAATTTTTATCAGATTAAGTCTTGTATCCATGAATAAATGATTTTGTTTTTAAAGTTTAAATTGTGACTGAATTATATTTAAGGATATTTGTGGGTTTGTTCTTGTTAATATGGTTCCTTCTTTCTAATATGTTTCGTTGATTGGTTTTGCATCATATAATTATCATTGGCTTATGACGTTGTGAATGCTAGAATTTTCTTTAGTTTAGTTTAGCTTCAAGTTAATTTTCTTTCATCCACCACCAGTAACTAACTATGCAGCTCTTACCTCTAGGTTATGTAGCGTTTTGGAATTCAAAGTTGTAAATTCTGTTGATTTTCAATGGTGACAGTGCTTGTGGTTAGTTTGGTTTATGCAGCTTACTTTGGCTTATAGGATTATAAGTTACCTACTAGTATGACTAGGCTGAAATTTTGTTGATTTTCCAGTGATGACAGGATCTTATTGTGAGTCAGGAGTATGTAATGTTATTTTCTTTCCTTTTTGAATCCTTTATTAACTATTTCGATTTACCTTATTGCATCAAACATGGAAACATGCCTACAAGTTTCTACTTGGTTAGATAATGGCTAATTGACTATATTAAACTCTGCGTACTAAATTAAGTTCTTGTGTTGTTGTTGTACATAGAATAAGTAGATTAATCCTCTCATTTTTACCCCTTACTTCTTCCTTTTTTTGCCTAGTTTTACCTTTGATATTGCTCCGATTCTCTTTCTATGCTCTGGTTGGTATGTGTATAATTCATCGATCTTTGTATTCCGTCTAATCTCTCCGATTTCACTGATTCTTTGGTCTTCTCTGATTTTAGTTTTAGATCTCAGTTAGAACAAAGTCTTTAAGGTTGCAATTTCAGTTCCTCGCAGCTCCATACAAAATATTGAAGAGCTTCCATACAAACAAGAGGCATCAATTTAAACCTCTGTTCATGATCAAAAACAAGGGCACCAGCTTTCATTTCATGAAACTCAACACTGAGACTGATTAATGACTGAGAAGTCCACTCCTAAAACCTTAACATTATCATCTAGCCTTCTTGCAATGCTCAAATCTTCAAGAACTGAACAAGACAAGATAAGCAATTGTATAGCTTCACCATTGGCTTATACATTCTGTTCTAAACACATGAACTTAGACATAAGGTAAAGAAACTGACTCGAAATCACGCATCAAAACCTGATGGAGTCTTTAAGTACACCAATGTCTAACATATATAAAGACTTAGTGGAATCACTTTTAAAACTCTAACGCTTCACATGATACGTAGCATCAAGATGCTTAAGTTAACGCTTAACTACAGAATCTATCCACCACGTGACACTGACACAAAACTGTTCATTCTCAATCCTCCGGACACACTTTACCTGAGCTTGTACAAGCATGAATCCTTAGAGGAATCTAAAGACCTATCAGCAAAACTCACTAAGGCATTGTAATCTGGAAATTCATTGGAATCTAAATTCAACGAAGCCAGAGTTTCTCCACCTCTTGGACAAAACACTACTTTTGACATCATCTTTTGTCGGAAGCTGCAGTAATTTGCTTATCCTATTATCTTCTCTTCCATTAAATCGATTCGTAAAATTAAACTGAAGATCACACCGAGACAAGCTCAATTACTCAATTAGTTGGCTTATCTGCATAAATTATGTACATCTAGCATTCATTTCAATGTCTATTGTATATTAAAGATCTTAATAAAGCAGGTTTTCAAACTCAAATTGTAGACTCATACAAATATAGAAGAAGCCAAGACTTTTTTTAAAACTTGAAAAAATAGCATTCATACATACTTAGAAAACATACAAATTAAACTCATAACCTAAACTGAGAATATATAATAGAAAATAACAGAACGTTGACCAAGTCAAAGAACAGATCTTGGAACAACAAGACCTAATTATAAGAGAACATCATTGGATCTGCAAACGATGGTGCTTGATTCCATGGCGCAAACTGATCAAAGGGGACAAGTGGGGTTTGTGTCTGCATCTGAGGAGTAAACACCATGGGAGGAAGATCAGAGTTACTTCCTAGACCAGATCCTTGTTCCCCAAGTAAAGTCGATTGCTCAAAGCTAGAAACAGAGTTAGGGATTTGACAGAAGCTACAATCATCATGGTTATAGGGAAAGACTGAAAATTTGCTCTCATGTTGACTCAATGATGACGTTGATAGGTCTTACTCTGTGTTTGACAATGGTTCTGTCCATTGTTGTTGATGTTGATGATCCTCAATCAGCGAAGGAGAAGACAATGGATACGTTGTGGAATAAACCGCACAGCTCTGACCTAACTCGGTCTGGTTTTTCTCGGGTTGGAGTAACAGAAGCTTATCTTGTAGTACCCGTAGACCACTTTCTAACGAATCCTCCATCTCTAAGACTTTCTCCGACAATTTCTTGTCGTGGAGGATCTGCTTACGTAGAAACAGAGAAAGGTTGGTTCTTTTTTTGCATCGTTCTCTCTCGTGTAATCTGCTAAACCTCTCTGCCATGTCTCGAACCTTAGATTGATCTTCCGGCCATGTCTTGATGAGTTTTCCGTCACGACCATAGTATATGACACAGACTTCGATGTCGCACAGAGTCGAAAGCTCCAAGGCTTTCTTAAACATGGTCTGTTCTCTCATCGACAAATTCGTGGTCTTTTTTGCATTGGAAGAAGACAGAGACGATTTCTTGAAACAAGTTTGGTTTCTTACAAACAATTTGGTATTCTTCTTCGTAGACGTTGAAGAATCCATTGTGATGTTTGTTTACACAGAGAAAGAAAGAAAAAGAAGCTTTCAGTTATTTCTCAAAGAGAAAATAAACTCTGAACGATATAATTCAGTGAAAGTTGAGAGGGTTATATAGAATTTGTTAAATTCGATCGATTTCCATATCGTTTCTTCATTTAATGATGTAATCTAAAATCAGATCCGATTTCTAACCGTTGTAAGGTAATAATTAAATAATTAATTAAGGTAAGCAAAAACCCTTAATTGTTGTTTACACAAAAAAAAAGAAAAAAAAAAAAGAAA
>Ga0041059_1001165_pt1 | contig 21051 bp, 18 predicted proteins | sample AraColnosormetaG_FD_56232 | JGI IMG/M metagenome (GOLD analysis project Ga0041059, IMG submission 56232) | Arabidopsis roots microbial communities from North Carolina, USA - Col MF nosort | ecosystem: Host-associated > Plants > Roots > Unclassified | place: USA: North Carolina | collected... | reverse complement strand
TTTTTTTTTTTTTTTTTTTTTTTTTTAAAAGTTGCTATCAAATATGTTATCTACGAGTGGAAAATCTATGGTAAACACAATGTATTTTTCAAGTGCTATACTATTTTTAAAGTTTATATAATCCATAGTTAAAATTAATTAAAATCAACAAATATAAGATAAGCACATGTCACTTATGTTTATTTTATTTATTTATTATAATTCAAAATGACACAGAAATTCTTCTAATTATTTTTAAAAATTAAAATATTATTACAAAACGTAACCGTCTTATCTTATTTTAAATTAACATATGTAGTTTCTTACCTCGCAAGATAATGATTTCACTAATAAAAATATGAAAGTTAAGATCAACCCATTAATGTTTACCACATAAAAAAAAAATACCAACCTCTATTAGTTTTTATTTTATTTTCTATATGCTTACAATGCAAAACAAAAAATTTCTAGAAAAAGAATCAATGTAAAAGTTAATTTTCACCTTAATTAGGCAAACATATAATTTTAAAAAATTTGATCTAATTTCAGTACTTTTGTAGGTCAGAAAAATTATTTTTAATTTCTTTCGTCGTTAATTTCAATTCAACAATCAACATCATTAGATGTGAAAGTCATTAAATGAAATTAACATACAATTAAAAGTGATTAATGCCACTACGCGCTCTTGCCTCCTTCTTAGTGGTCTTCATTTAACAAACGCCTTCTCTCTTTTTTCCTTTAAATCTCTGAGCTCTTTTTTCTTCATTTGTTTTTTTGCCAAAAAAAAATATATATATTGAATCTTCATTCATTAAAAAAACAATTTTTATTTTTCCCTATTCATCTTCGGTTCCTCACCGTCCGATGCTTTGACTCTGACCAATCAGTCAATTTGAGCTTCACAATCAACGGTCATGGGTCATTGTTACAGCCGGAACATCTCCGCCGTCGAGGACGACGAGATCCCCACCGGTAACGGCGAGGTTTCGAATCAACCATCTCAAAATCACCGGCATGCTTCGATTCCTCAGTCTCCGGTTGCTTCTGGTACTCCTGAAGTCAACTCATATAACATTAGCCCTTTCCAAAGCCCGTTACCGGCGGGAGTAGCTCCATCACCGGCGAGAACTCCGGGACGGAAGTTCAAATGGCCGTTTCCTCCACCGTCACCTGCGAAACCGATTATGGCGGCTTTGAGACGACGACGTGGCGCTCCGCCTCAGCCTCGAGATGAGCCGATCCCGGAGGATAGTGAAGATGTAGTAGATCACGGTGGTGACAGTGGCGGCGGAGAGAGGTTAGATAAGAATTTCGGGTTTGGGAAGAACTTCGAAGGGAAGTATGAGTTAGGGAAAGAAGTAGGGCGAGGGCATTTTGGTCATACTTGTTGGGCAAAAGCGAAGAAAGGCAAGATGAAGAACCAAACCGTGGCTGTCAAAATCATCTCTAAAGCTAAGGTCTGTCTTCTCTTTTGTTTGGTTTCAGAATGTAGGGACTCTTGTTTTGTTACTATTCACAACATAATCACTATTTCAGATTCAGAGGAATGTAGAATGATATAGTTAGGTTCTCTGTGATCATTGGTTAGATGATGAATTGGAATTTTGTGTTTACAGATGACGTCGACGTTATCTATTGAAGATGTTCGTAGAGAAGTGAAATTGCTGAAAGCTTTATCAGGGCATAGGCATATGGTTAAGTTCTATGATGTATATGAGGATGCTGATAATGTCTTTGTTGTTATGGAGTAAGTTGTTTGACTCTATATGGTTTGTTCTTTATTAAATGAATCTACTGTTAGATATTCAAATCTTCTTCTCCGATATGGTTTCAGGTTATGCGAAGGTGGAGAGCTATTGGATAGAATTTTGGCGAGGTAAATCCAAAGTTACCTTTCTTAGTCTTGCTTTTATATGAGTGCTTATTGTTATTTCGGCTTTCGTAGGTTAGTTATTTGCATTTAGATATGGTTCCAACCTTGTATTATATTTTACTGCAGAGGTGGACGATACCCTGAAGTCGATGCCAAACGTATTCTTGTGCAGATTTTGTCTGCAACAGCATTTTTTCACCTTCAAGGTGTCGTGCACCGTGATCTGAAGCCGGAGGTACACTGTTTGCTTCTATAAGTTGCTGATATTTCAGTTATTACCTATACCCTCTTCTTTGTTTTGTATGGTTGCTTAAACATATGGTACAATTGTGTGTCCAGAATTTTCTCTTTACCAGCAGAAATGAGGATGCGATACTCAAGGTCATAGATTTTGGCTTGTCTGATTTCATTAGATACGGTAATGATCTTTTTTTGTTACATGATTCTCTGCATATCATTAGTCTGGCTTTGACATTAAATATATCTAATGAGTTTAGCTGCAATGTGTAATGGTCATTTACGATATCGTAACCATATATGTTCCCTTGGCATTATTAGTCTTGCCAAATCTCATTTGTACAAGTTTTCCGCTCACATTTCTTATTTGTTAATCTTTTATATATGCAGATCAGCGTCTCAATGATGTTGTAGGAAGTGCATACTATGTTGCACCTGAAGTACTCCATAGGTCTTACAGCACTGAAGCAGATATGTGGAGCATCGGTGTCATAAGTTACATACTTCTCTGTGGAAGCAGACCTTTCTATGGAAGAACTGAGTCTGCAATATTCCGTTGTGTGCTTAGAGCAAACCCTAATTTTGAGGATATGCCTTGGCCTTCTATATCTCCTACTGCCAAAGACTTCGTGAAAAGGCTTTTGAACAAGGACCATAGGAAACGAATGACAGCTGCTCAAGCTCTAGGTAAGTTCTTTTCCGTGGGTTAAAACAGATATGATCTTGAAATGGAAACAATAATATGGCTTTAGATCTTATAAGTTAACTGTTTTATTTTTTCCATTAGCGGTAATATTATATGATCTATATTTGTAGCTCATCCGTGGTTACGTGACGAAAACCCCGGTTTGCTTCTTGATTTCTCGGTCTACAAGTTGGTCAAGTCCTATATCCGTGCCTCACCTTTCCGACGATCAGCACTTAAGGTAGTTTCTTGATATCCTCATATTATTATTAAGTACATTGTTCTTTTCTCTTTCTACTTAAATATAGCTGATTTACTTATGATAATAGTCGAACAATTTATGCTACAAACAGAATGTTACTTGTCTTTTTGGCACTCAGTGAATAATTTCCTGAGAACATCTTTTCCTATGGTTTTCTGTTTCTTATATTGACCAGTTTTTCATTTGTTAATCTTTTGAACAGGCTCTCTCGAAAGCTATACCTGATGAAGAACTTGTGTTCCTTAAGGCACAGTTCATGCTCCTGGATCCTAAAGACGGAGGCCTATCCCTTAACTGTTTCACAATGGTAAGTATGTCTTTCATGATTTAGCTATAGCATTTTGACTCGGACTTTGATTTGTGAATCTAGATCCAGTATATTTATCCCTTCTTGATCTCTAGATTCCATTTTCTGAATAGAAATAGTTTCCTGAAGCAAGAGATAGAAATATTGATTCAAAATAAACACAAACTAATATATACCGTTTATAATCGTTGAGTGTAACTGCAGGCTTTAACAAGATATGCTACTGATGCTATGATGGAATCAAGGCTTCCTGACATTTTAAATACGGTAACACATCTCTTATTATATATTTTATCTTCGCTTTTGAAGTTTATGAGTGGATCAATTATGAGTGTTAGATATGGTTTCATGTGTTGCTAGTTGAAAATGATTGTACATTTTCTCTAGGGTGGGAAACATTGAGAAATGATTGTGACTCGTTGAGCTTTAGTGGTAACTGTTTTCACCGTAATTCCTCAATTTGAATTCTGAGTTTCCCATTTTTTACCACTGTGCTTGCAACAGCAGACAATTCTCATTGATTGGTTTTAGATTTAGCTTGCTACAATCACCAAAATATCGCCAGAGTTTTCTCTGATATTGAGATTGAGGTTTCTTTGCTGTTTTTTTCCGTACTCCTATGGACTTAGCACTGTGTGCTGAATTACGCCATTTTTTTCCTTTTATAAAGATGCAACCTCTGGCGCAAAAGAAGCTTGACTTTGAAGAGTTCTGTGCGGCTGCGGTCAGTGTTTACCAACTGGAGGCTCTTGAAGAATGGGAACAGATTGCAACTTCAGCATTTGAGCACTTTGAACATGAAGGAAACCGAATCATATCTGTCCAAGAACTCGCCGGGGTATGGTCCTAATTTAAGCATCTATGAGATCGTGTAATCACCATCTCTTTCTTAAGATTAAAAACAATATTCTTATATTTGGGCGTGATTTAAAGCAGGAGATGAGCGTGGGACCGAGTGCATATCCTCTGCTCAAGGATTGGATCCGAAGTTCGGATGGAAAGCTGAGTTTCTTGGGGTACGCTAAGTTCTTGCATGGTGTGACCGTACGAAGCTCAAGCTCGAGACCTAGGTGACACACCATGATGTAAAAAGTCTTCTAACATGTGAATTGAGTTTCAAGAAACATCCTAAACAATGTCGTCGTCAGAGACCTTGGATTCAAAGATTAAAAAAAAAAACTTGAAATGGAAGTGAAGTCAGGTAGGTATTTCCTTTGTAAATGATTCTTTGAGCATTTTGTTTTCGAAACAAACTAAAAAAGGAAAAACATATTATATATGTTATAGAAGGAATTGGAGAGGTGTTGTTCTTCTGGTTTTATTCTCTGCTTTCACTTTCGTTAGTCTGATAATATGTTGTGTACAGAAGGCGATAGAAGTTTTTTAGCCGATAGTTGAAGCAAGTGTCAAATTTAGTGTATAGGAATGATAAAGTGTTTTTTCTTACTCGTATTGTGAGTACGAGTCCTTCGGTGTGAATGATACTGTGGAGTGCCCCATGCTCGTGAGAGGAGCTGGCTTTGTGGCTTTGGCAAATCCTATTGGAAAATCAGGTGAGAACATTACATCAATCCATAGGGGCATTATCAAAAGAGAGGCGTGACACAAGTGGTCTAAACAGCTTTAAAGAACAGACAAACAAAGAAGATGTGGTTTCTTGAATTGGTCTTAAGATTACATACCAGAGAAATGTGATTGAATTGGCAATTAAATCGTTGCTTACATTTAGTTTATCAAATGCTAAATCATGTCAAACATGTATGTCTCTCTCACATGTTAAGTGAGTGTAACCAAAAATGCGGAGAATATTGGTAGAGAAATCTTTACCAGGACAAAAAAAATATGGTAGAGAAAAACTGAAGTGGGTGGTTATAGAACAAACTTTTCATATGAATCAGTCAACTCGTAAATTATTATGCAAGTCTAATTTACCATTCCTAGAAAATTATTGAAATGTAATTTGAAATTGATAAACTCGTGTTGTAACCACTTGTTTTTTTGGCAAAGTTAATTCTTGCAAAGTTAGTTACACTCGTTTTACATGTGTTTGAAACATTGTTTAGATTTTTTGTTACTGTTTGATACATCTATCTGGTAGAGAAATCTTTTATACATTAATTGAGACACATTTTGGAGATCTAACATCTATTAAATATATCAGCTTTTTCATATAAAAGTAGAATTTAACAAACAAATCCAAAAAAAAAGAGAAAAAAACACATTTTCGATTTGGTAAAGAAAATACAAAGTTTAATAACATTAAAAGTTCAAATCAACCATATTACATTTACATAATTATACACTACTATACTAAACTTAAGTATAAAATCTAAATTGTACTGTATAAATTATTTAAAGATTAAAAAAATCCAAGTAGATGAACATAAAACACGTGCCTCTCCTAAGTCCTCCTAACTAATTGGTATTAAGTCACAAGCCTCCTTTATCCACTCGGTCTCCTTCACTATAAAAAGCAAAGAAATCCCAAAACACTTGTAGCACCACAACAACAATATCCACATTCTTCTTCTTTTGAGTATTACATCCAACGAAACGTCTCTTTCTTTCTCTCTGATAGGCAACAATGGCGCAGAGGAAGATGATTGTGTTTCCCACCAAGAATGAATTGTCCGAAGCAATGGCTGAGTACACTGCCAATCTCTCCGCCAAGTTCATCAAAGAGAAAGGCCTTTTCACCGTTGTTCTCTCCGGCGGTGACCTAATCGATTGGCTCTGGTTTCCAAAATCTCTCTCTTCTCTCATTTAATGTTGTATATAAGAGAAAAAGTCTAATCATTAACTCTCTAATATATCACACGTTGCAGCAAGTTGGTGCAACCTCCTTATATTGATTCAATCGAATGGCCAAAATGGCACGTCTTTTGGGTCGATGAGAGGGTTTGTGCATGGGAAGATCCAGACAGTAACTACAAACTCGCCATGGAGGGTTTTCTCTCTAAGGTTTCATAACTTAACCTTAAGACCAAAAAAAGATTTTATCATATGTTTGAAGAAAATTTATCAACATATTTTTTTTTTGGTAATCGTAGGTTCCGATTCCGGATAAGAACATCTACGCAATCGACAAGCACTTGGCGGCTGATGGTAACGCCGAGCACTGCGCGACGCTCTACGAGGAGTGTCTAAAGAATCTGGTGAAAGAAAAGATTATCCCAATATCGAAAAAGACAGGGTATCCTGAGTTTGATCTACAACTTCTAGGGATGGGTCCTGATGGCCACATGGCGTCTCTCTTCCCAAACCATCCACAGATCAATGAGAAGCAGAAATGGGTCACTTACATCACCGACTCTCCAAAACCACCACCAAAGAGAATCACATTCACTTTACCGGTCATCAACTCTACTTTGTACAATCTTATGGCCATTTGTGACAAAGCACCGGCCAAATCCGTGGCTGAGATCATGAAGCACAACAACCTCTCGTTACCTTCTGCTCATCTTAGTGCTCAAGTCGAAAATGTTTGGTACCTTGACCAAGCAGCTGCCTCCGAGCTCTAGAGAGGTAGCCTAAACACATTAATATTGGTGTTTTGTTTGTAGTCTCTACGTTGCTTTGTGTTGAATAACCGGTTAATACATTTGCGTACGTTTACTTCGTACAAAATGTGTTGAATATTCGAGCTAGTTGTTTCTTGTAGTTGTGATGTGAGTCCCTGGCTATGACTATATATCATTATAAAAATATATAGTGGGCTTCATTTAATCTGTCATTTCATGAATGGTGTTTAATTAAACTTTTCTTTTAGGGTTTATCATTAATTATTCATGCTTTTTAACTATATATTGTACATAGTATATACAAGTGATAATCTTATATACTATATATTATTGTTTTGTTTTATTATATAAAATCAACATGTATTAGATGAGAACACCTGCCCAATGTAAGTTTTTTTAATTAACCTCCATAACATAATTATACTATATAGTAATGCTGCAATACGCTCGTATACGAATAATATAGAAGATGAGAAGAATATTATTCGTTTTAAAATTCACAGAATGGGATTTACTTCAAAGTGGTAATTTTGTTGGCCAATAGTAGTTGATACGCAAGACATGCATTAAGTTAGTTTTAATATGTTTCCACACAGAAAAAACATGGACGTAGAATGCAAGCATTAATTGTATATACCAAGTAATTTGTGTATATCATGTCAAGGACAAAAAAAACAAGTCAACAGAATAAACCACAACCCCATATATAAACCTGTTTTCGGAGAATCTCCCAAATAATTATTGCACCAATAACCAGTATCTAACCTTGAAATAAACACTAAAGTAAAATCTTAAATCGAAACTCTCGCTTATAATAGAAAAATGTGCCAGAAGAGAAAATAGGTTTCTTGGCCTTTACTAGGGATTTGTTTCTGTTTTCAAGTGTGTCAGATTTGCTCAATATTTATCAAGTATGAACAAAAAGAGAAAAAAGTAGGTTGAGATTTTAATATGGTTGTTGAACCATTAAGAAAAAGGAGCCCATTTTCAAGACTCAAGAGAATGGTAATTTTCTGTCGATTTGTTAGTCTATAAACACCGCTTGTAGATGTAAAAATTTCAATGGTTTTGTAAAATGATGCAAATTGAGTTGTTCACTGTGGTGATCTTGCGTGTTGAGGATGAATTTGCCCGTTGAGCTAATAATTTCTGGTGAACATATTATGTCATTTGTAAGATGTTCATTGATTGTGATGATAGTCATATAATATGAAAACTAAAGTATTCATCTACTTTAAAAAAAATGAAACCTGTTACATTGCAATGAAATAAAAAATCCATTAAAGAGCTAGGAACAAAATTCAGAGGAAAATATGATTCTACTGTTCCAAAGAAGAATGTATGTGATAAATTTTATTCTTGCATCTATCTTTTTATAATTCCCATTTGGTGGTTATATCTCATTTATCTTCATTCAATTGATTTATTTATGAATATATTGTATAAGGCTCTAGCAAACAAATATGAGAAAGTTTTAAAAGCCAAATGTAAAGACTAAATTTTAAATATCGATTTAATAAGGAAAAGTTGTTACATCTGCAAAATATATTGTATATACACTATTGAAACTCGTTTCTGTCGATAGTGTCGAATCATGTGCAAGCAAGCTAAGCGTAGAGTGGAGACAAAAATTCTAGTAGTAAACTTTATTTAGTTTATCGTTGTTCAGAAAAGACATTTTATTAGTTTATAATTTGAAGAGAGTAGTGTACTAAATTAGTAGTATTGAAGAGCATCGTTCTATTTTATTTTCTTAAAGTAATTACATATAGAGTCGACGTTCCAACGACAACTCTGGACAGCTCACGCATTATGTGATTGGTAGTTAGGTTTTTGTTTGAATAGTTTTTTTGCACAAAAATTTGGTTTGGAAATATTATAAGTTACACATATCTACGGCCTTTAAAATCATGCAGCCACTCACCTTCAACCCTTGTATGGACCGGAGCTTCTTACTAGGGATTACCATTTGAATTTAACCAACATTTGAACTGCGGACCCGATGAACTAAACAGAAATCAAACGAAAAAAAAATTAACGAATTTATTGGCTACCCGTTGACAATTTATTTAACATTTATATGTACTGATGTTAGCAAATGAAATATGTCTTAAAATTAATGGACAAGAAAAATTGGTAACCAAGTAGAAAAGTGCTTTGAGAGTGTATGACAATGCTCAAGATCACTAGTTCAACTCCATCTGAAACTTGAAAGGGGGTATTTACATTTGAAATGTGGTTCCTGATACTTAAAAATATTATAGAGCAAAGATTCAGAATTCTTATGGTTTATCAAAAAAAAAAAAGAAAGTAAAGTGCCGAAGCCCGAGTTCATGGGATGTGCTTTTAGGTTCCGAATGGTTACGTTTGTACCTTAAACAACAGAATGTGCCAAAAGTGACAGCATTTTTGTGTTATATTTTCTTGTATGATCTGTTTTTTTTTTCTACTTTATAAGATGTAACTATAGTTTAGGTACATATTAATTTAAGAGATATATCATCAATCAAGTGGGTGTTTAATATTTTATACTAGTTTATTTCCAATTACTTGTGTAATCGTTTCATAACTCGATGAGCTGCTGTGAGATATAAAATTATATATGTTTTGATGGGTTTCTTATGACTTGCAGTTTTGTGCATATATAATTAAACAAAAGCGACCCATGTTATGAGCATAATTAAATAAAGAAAAAAATAATTAAATAAAGAAATCTATGAAACTTAACAAGCTGTTTAGGAACAAAAAGAAGAGTTGAAAACTCATTAACAATGAAGAGTGGTAACCCTAAAACAAATCATAATTAAAATACGATAAGCACTAAAATACATAATAATTTTTTTATTACAAATAACGCATGTTTATCCTAATTGCACGTTCATCACCTAATCATCAAAACATTTAACACCACTTCTTCTTCTTTTCTAACTATTACATCTCCTTGATCAGATTCTCATAATGGCATCTGTTTTGGAGAAAACGAAGAGTAAGAAGATTGTGTTTCCCACAAAGAAAGAATTATCGGAGGCTATGGCCACGTACACGGCCAATCTCTCAGCCAAGTTTTGCAAGGAGAGAGGCTATTTCACCGTCGTTCTTTCCGGTGGCGACCTCATCTCCTGGCTCAGGTCTACTATATAAGAAAATCTTTAAATCTTCTTCTTTTTCTTTTATTTAGTCTTATATTATATAAAAATGATTAAAATCCAATGTTAATTAACTTTTGCAGTGAATTGTTGGAACCAAAGTATCAAGAAAGTATCGAATGGTCAAAGTGGCACATTTTTTGGGTCGATGAGAGGGTTGTTCCATTAGACCATGAGGACAGCAACTACAAACTCGCCTTTGATGGTTTTCTCTCCAAGGTATTTTTCTTGCTCCTCATTTATCAAACTATTTTTGTTTTTTTGTTGGTAAAACGAACTATATATTTGAAGATACCTTGATACAAATTTTTGTATCAAACAAATATTTATGATATAAACATATATTGTTTTAAAATTAAGAAGGAATCGTACGTACATATATATTCAATTTCATATATATAAAAGAACTAGAATTACAAAATCATCTCGGCATATATTGCAAAAAAAAAAAACTTTGTGAAGTTAATGAGTTGCTAACTCAAAATCATGCTTTGACATTAATTAAACTGACGATGTCATTCATATTCGTGTAGGTTTATATGCATATTTTCCCAATATGATTTTATTTTAGTTATAAACCGTCTTGTTAGATGATTTTGATATATACATATATTTCACACTATTTAGGTTCCAATACCAATTGCAAACATATATCCAATCGACAAAGACTGTGCAGCCCTTGGTGATGCCAAAAGTGCAGCATTACTCTACGAAGAATGTCTCAAAAGACTGGTGAACCGAAACATCATTCGCACATACAAATCGTCTGGCTTCCCACAGTTCGACCTCCAGCTCTTAGGAATGGGTCCAGACGGTCACATGGCGTCTTTGTTCCCGGGACATTATCAAATCAAGGAGAAGGCAAATTTGGTAACCTATATCACTGATTCCCCAAAACCGCCTCCGAAGAGAATCACCTTTACTTTACCGGTTATTAACTGCGCTTCATACAACCTCATGGCTGTATGTGATGAGGCTCAAGCCGATGCGGTAGCTAAGGTTTTCAACCATAACTTCGACTTGCCTGCTGCTTGGCTCACAGCTGACGTAGAAGCTATCTGGTTTCTTGACCAAGCCGCTGCATCTAAGATCCCAAAAGGACTTTGATGGTTTAGTTGGCTTCTCTTCTATTTGTAACTTATGTTTCTGGTTTCTCTTTGATGGTTTTCAAATAAAAGCTATGTGTTCGAATGTAAGATCGAGTGGGTTCGGTTTATTCTTGCAAACGAGCTACTACATTTAGGCTTTTAGCCATTGTACTTATTTGTGTGTGATCTCTTGTATTTTTAAAATCACATAATTGATTTACAAAGTTACAAAACTCAGTTAAAAGTGTACGACGTATAGAGTCTTTTAGAAAAGTTCGACAATTACTCCAATTCATATTCATATACCTCAATCCAATGATTAGTTAGTCCCGGACAAAATAGCCGAAACGAAGAGAACCAAACAGAACCGAATCGAATTAGATGATCTGGTTCGGTTCGGAGATTGTAAATTAACCAAATGAAACTTGTCTTTCGGAAGCATATATATCAGTTCGGGTATTATCGAAGAACCGATAGGCTAACCTAACTATCCAAATACTTCTAAAAAATTTTTGGTTACTTTGGTTAGTTTTCAGTTAGTCTTTAGGTTAGTTCAAGAATTTTTCATGTATTTCGACTGTTAGAAGGATAATTTGTAACCGAGCCGAACATTACCGCGGTTCTAAACCGGTTCTTCACTCTATTATCCGAATCAAAAGGTATCCGAACCGGAAACAAACCAAATTTTGTTCGGTTCTTATATGAATCCTAAACATCTTATCCAAATCATAAAACTGAACCAGAACGGAACCAAAGATCTAGATCTACACATTAGTTCATAAGCTGGACCAGACTCATAAACAAACTAACAAAACACAGGTTTGGTCGGAGAAGGCTTTATTAATCCACTTGTCCTCCTCTCAGACTCTACAAAGTCAAAGTTGTTCACTTTACCTATAAAAACGCTCTCTCACTTTCTTTTCAATGGCTTCTTCTTCTTGTTTCCTTCGCTCGATTCTCTTCTCTTCTCCTACTAACCTTCGTTCAAATCACCATCTCCCCACTTTCTTCCCCAAGAATTATCTCATTTGCTCTCATTCCACTTCTTCTCGCTTCGAATCGCTCTCGGTTTCATCGATCGGAACTGGATCTACCAAGAAATCATCCGATACTCGGAGAAAGGTAAAGAGCATGGCTACGACAAATATAGGAAAGGAGGAGAAGAAAAGAGTCGAGATTTATGATCTCGAAGAGAATTTAGTGATTGATTTGGCTAAATTCACAGCAGATCTCTCCGATAAGTTTTGTAAAGAGAGAGGCGCTTTCACCGTCGTTGTCTCCGGTGGCTCTCTCATCAAATCACTCCGGTGAGTGTTCTTATCTCTCTTTTGAATTTTGATTCGAAACCATGAGATTTAAGGGTTTGCAACGTTTTGATTTAGGGTTTAGCATCTGTGAATTAGAGATTTGAATCTGGCTTGTGTATTGAGGAGATTCACTTCTTTGGTAGTTATGGCTGATCAAGAACATAGCTTTTTCACATTTTGACACACTTTATTGATAATGTTTCAGGAAATTAGTAGAATCTCCTTACGTTGATTCTATAGATTGGGCAAGGTGGCATTTTTTCTGGGTTGACGAGAGAGTTGTTCCCAAGAATCACGATGATAGCAACTATAAACTCGCTTATGATAGTTTTCTATCCAAGGTATTGAACACGTTCTCTTCAGGTTAAGAGTCAGCTACAACTTCTTCACAGTCTAATCATTTCTCTTTAGGTACCAATTCCGCCTGGAAATGTATATGCAATCAACGAAGCCCTCTCCGCTGAGGCTGCAGCGGATGATTACGAGACCTGCCTCAAACATTTGGTCAACACCAACATTCTCCGTGTATCTGAATCAACTGGCTTTCCCAAATTTGATCTCATGCTTCTAGGTATGGGACCTGATGGTCATGTGGCATCATTATTCCCTGGGCATGGTCTCTGCAACGAGAGCAAGAAATGGGTAGTTTCAATCTCTGACTCTCCAAAACCACCGTCTGAGAGAATCACCTTCACGTTCCCGGTCATCAACTCATCTGCACATGTAGCTCTAGTTGTTTGCGGTTCTGGGAAAGCTGAAGCTGTGGAGGCAGCTTTAAAGAAGACTGGGAATGTACCACCTGCTGGTTCTGTTTCTGCTGAAGACGAGTTGGTTTGGTTCCTGGACAAACCAGCATCTTCCAAGCTCTAAAAACAGGTGGTATGCTTCCCATTCCAGTGAACTTACCAATGTGACTAGTCCGGTTTAGTTTTTGGATTTTGACTCTTTGGTTCTCTCCATTTATGTTGTGGGAAGAGACTGTTGTGATAAAAGCGTGTACTTTACATGGAAATAATGAACTAATCAATGGTTTCTCTGATTTGTTTTGGTGTATTTTGGTTAAAATCTATCGGAACCAACACTCTCCAATTGTTGTTTTGACTAAAGACTATAACTGATTGTGTAGTATGCTCCGGATCGGACTAAAGTCGAATTTGTCCGCACTTACTTCACCATTCACCATTGCTTGTTTTTATTCCACTCCCAAAAACTTCATACTAATAGTAACAATATAGTGCATACTTTTGTCTGTTCCATACTTTAGTCTGACGTTTTGCTTACTAATAAGCTAAGCGTTACTAAAATATTAATACGCATGATCCAATCCGTAACGTATGAACCAAGCATTCAAAGCCTAAGTTGGTTTAGTTTGTGTAGCCGAGATTTGAGAGTTACAAATAGATTAGTACATGTAGTTGTAGTGAGTGAGAGGAGATATATTTCCTAAAGTTAAACATGTATAAATTATTACAGAACTAGAAATAAATAGAAATGGTTGTTGAAGTGAGATCTGATTCATCTGAATGAGGAATAAATGGTTTCTGAATCATATATTAGATTTGTTGATGAAAACATATATGGTAATAGATCGACATTACGGTATTTTCCATTATTTGTGTGGTTTCACATTATTTTACATGTCTAGTTTTTTATATTTAGTAATAAATAATCCAAATATCTTTAGATACTAAATTAATTTTTATGAGATTTTTTGTTAAATTCAAGTAATCAATCATCTAAACATGTGAAGATCGTATATTAATGATAAGGGTAGATAAATAAAAAAAGAAAAGTAAAAGGGCTAAAAGTGTAATATAGAGTATTTGGCTACGTGGTGATGGTGGGGTACTGTAACGAACTTTTATAAAAAAAGCCAAAGAAAAAGGGCTTTAATGGCTCCAATGACCATTTACTCTGATTTTGACTTCTCTTTTCAGATTCTAGAGAGATAGAGAGAAAAATCGCAACTCTCTACAGAGAAGCGGAAGCTACTTCTTCAACAACGCGGCTAAGACGGAGAAGAAAGGTCGTATGGTTTTCGCCGGAGTTGTAGATCAAATCTGTTACCGATTGGTACGGACATTGTTCCGCAAGTTTGGACCTTTAAATTGGGGAAGAGGAAGATAGATACAGAGAGAGAAGGAGAAGGAGTTTTGGGTTTCGATGAAAGCTCTACGAAGAATACAAACGAAGTCTACGTTTCCAAATCCTTCTTCTCCGTCATCTCCGTGGACTCATTTGCGTTCTGCTTTCGTCCTTGTTACTTCTTCTTCTCCAGCTTCTTGTTCTTCTTCTTCTGATCCGTTAGTCTCTTTTGATCTCTCTATCTCATTCTCAGTTTCTATATGATTTGATTTGTGCTTCAAAGGGGTTAATCTTTATTACAGGATCAATGTTTGGATTTGTTTTTTTTACTTTTGTCCTAATTGAACCTTTACTTAGTTTCCATGTATAGGATCAACCTATCTTTGGATATCTCCTTTTACTAGCAACAAATAAGTGCTTTTAGTATCACTTTAGCTAGTGGAGATTGTTTGCATTAGTGAAACTATTTCGATTTCTGTTTTTTTTTTTCTGTTCAGGCATCGGCTTAAATCGCCCTGGTCCCGGAGAAAAGGGAAAAAACCACTCACACTTCGCCGGTGGAGAAGATGTTTCACCCCTGAGGGTAGAATTCGGAATGGGGGAGTTGATTTGTTGAAGAAAGTTCGGACTAGAGTGAGTCAAAGCTTCACCACTTTGTGAAAACTTGTTAGTGTATGTTTTGGAATATTCATTTTCTTTTTTACTCCTTTGTAGGGCATTGATCCTAGCATTCGGTCTGAGGTGTGGCCATTTCTTCTTGGAGTGTAAGTATACATTCAAACTCTAGTAGTTGCAACAATGCACTTATGTCAGTTGATTTGTTACAACAAAATCTCTACCGTGTTGCTTGTTATGTGTTGAAATCAAGAACATTGTCATGGTGTTCACACTTATGTATCACATAACCATAGTGTTCTTGCTTCGTTTTCCTCACCTTTGTTTATTTTCTTCTCTGCAAAACAGGTGTGATTTCAATAGTTCCGAAGAAGAGAGAGGTGCTACAAGAACTTGGAGAAGGTGAGAAAGAGATGAATCACCGCTCGAGGATCTTTTATATATATTTTGTGCTTCTGTGACTTGATTTTACTTAAACCTTATAATTGCAGAAAAGTGTATGAGAGACTACGCAGGCAGTGCAAAAGGCTTCAAAAACAAAACAGTGGGACTTTTAAGTTAAACAAGATCAATAAAACTACTCAAGATGATGAGCATGATAGTTGGTCTCTTGCGCAAGACTCTGAAAGTTCATGTTCTGATGATGCTTGCAGCGTCCACGAGTCTCTTATCAGCGATAAAGACAACACGGAAGATATTGGCTACATGAGTGATGTCTCATGTACGCTTGACAGAGACTATAATGGTTCAAGACACCTGAACTCTGAGTCGTCAGACTCAGATTCATCTGATGAGAATGATTATGTTCAGGTCGCTCCTTCTTGTGAAGGGAAAGATGAAAACAGTACTTCTCCATCCAGCATATATATTTCTCGTACCAAAGAGGATTTTGTGACCTGGCAGCGTATTATCCGTCTAGACGCTCTCCGTGCAGATACAGAATGGACTCCATATTCTCAATCCCAAGCTTTGGTTTCAGAGAATAGGGCACGTCGTGCTGCTGAAGCAGTTGGTCTAAAGGATTACAGTTATTTGGAACCTTCGAAAATCTTTCACGCTGCACGGCTTGTTGCTGTTCTTGAAGCCTATGCCTTACATGACCCTGAAATTGGCTACTGCCAAGGAATGAGTGATCTTCTCTCCCCTATACTCTCAGTCATACCTGATGACTACGAGGCATTTTGGTGTTTCGTTGGGTTCATGAAGAAAGCTCGTCAGAATTTCAGAGTCGATGAGGTTGGGATCACAAGGCAACTGAACATAGTCTCAAAGATTATCAAATCCAAAGACTCACAACTCTACAAGCATCTTGAGAAAGTCAAGGCTGAAGACTGTTTCTTTGTTTACAGAATGGTTCTTGTTATGTTTAGAAGAGAGCTGACTCTGGAGCAAACATTGCATCTCTGGGAAGTGATTTGGGCAGACCAAGCTGCAATAAGAGCTGGGATGGGGAAATCTTCCTGGAGCAGACGAATAAAGCAGCGGGCTCCTCCCACGGAGGATTTGTTGCTGTACGTGGTAGCTGCTTCTGTGTTGCAAAGGAGGAAAGTCATAATAGAGAAGTACAGTAGCATGGAGGAGATTCTCCGAGAGTGCCACAATATGGTAGGGAAACTAGACGTGTGGAAGCTCTTAGACGATGCACACGACCTTATTGTTACCCTCCACGCCAAGATCGAACATTCTATCCCACAATAATCCTTTTCATTGTTATTGCGGTTTATAAGAACTGCCTTGGTGCTTGTGTTTGCGCAACTATGAAATGTGGCTTCCTGGCAAGCTATCAGGGGATATAGTAGCCGCGGTTGGAACAGAATCAAACCGAGGATTTGATTTACCGCTATCTAAATCCCGGTTTAACATATCAAATGGCCTGAATCAAGATAGGCATGATTTGTGTGGTGTGTTGGGAAACTTTCAGAGGTGAGTTTCTCTGCTTTCATTTTCAATTTTGTATATGGAAACAATTTTGTTTGTGCCGGGAAAGAGAATCTTTCGCCGGTAAAAGAAGAAACCAACTCTCTTTCTGTTCATTCTTATTCCAAAAGTATAAATATTACATAAGACATGTAAGTTTGGTTTCATCCCTCTTTAACTGTCTACTCCTAACCTAACCACATCTACTATACATTTCTCCGGCGGTAAGTTCGGGTTTTGTCTGGAAAATCTTTCTGCCTTAATGAGCCGCAGTGAAGTTCATACAGATAGGAGGTCTAACCTTAGCCAGAGCCAGCAAAGAAGAAGGCAGAATCCAGAGACCATCTCCACATATCAAACCTGATGCAACAGCTGGAACCATCACATCTGCCTTCTTACGATTCACCTTTTTCCAAACGTATACCACTAAGCTCCCGATACACATATCGATTGCGAACGACCCACCCACCAGGAACGGTACAGCCATTGCCATCGGGAGTGGGATCCACTTCCCTGGCTTATCTGGTAAGAGGTCTCTTGCCAAGTTGGCAGCAACCGCAAAGGCAAAGAATCCGTAGCAAAGCTCTAGGCAATGCTTGGGGAGAGCGGAGGGACCTTGAACACCGATAATAGCCATGTTTCTGTATATCATAGCATAAGGAGCTTTGTATTCACCATTTTGGTTTCCAACATCAAACGCCTTGTAGAAGAGGAAGAAGGTGAGTGGCGCAACCACGCAGCCTATCGCTGTCCCTATGGCTTGTGCAACAAGCATTGAGCGGGGCGAGGTTTGCGTAAGATGTCCCGTCTTGAAATCATGCATCAGGTCAGCTGAGACAGAGACAATTGATTTGATGAGACCACAAGCAACCATCCCAGCCACCACTCCATCGTTTTTTCCTGCCAGTGCCGCCATCACAAAGAGCGCCGCTTTACCATAGTTGTAAGCCATGTTCATATCCGTTAAGCCAGCTCCATAGGCGTTACAGAAGCTGAGAGACGGGGCGAGGAGGTAAGCTACGAGGACGAAGTACCATTTCAGCTGAGGGAACATCAGAGGGATGGCAATGATGGAGACAAGGGAGAAGAATAAGTATCCGACACAAGCCATCCATAGCGGAATGCTCTCTCGAACGAACACTTCATTCTCTCGTTTCAGGTTATCGGATTCTTTCGTGCTATCTTCTGGAACTTCTACCACTGCAATCAGTCAATTGGTTATTACTTTTACATCGAAACAAATGCAAGACACTGTTAGCTAGATCCTTCCACAGATAACTTACATGTGCTGATGCTGTTGGTTTTGGAGAGTCTAGAGTGGAAGCTTCTTCCAGTGAAAAAGAGTATCTTAACGAAGTTATAAAGCCCATCTCCTAAGATCAGTGCAATGCATATAAACACCTGCAACAACACAAACAAAACTTATCGCATCTTTTTGCTACCACAGCTGTAAGATATATATATAAAAAACTAGGATGAAATCAGACCTTGTAGCCGTTTAAGCCCTGCATACTATTATCTTTCAATGTTGCAGGGAACCATTCGCCTTTAAGCCGGGCTATGAGAGGCCACATGATTCCCCACGAGAGGATGGCACCGAAGAGCAACGACAGATTCACCAAATGAGAACAAATCATCCCAGCTCCAACATATGTCATACTGAAGTCAAAGTAGAATCTATATCCCATAAAGAGATAAAGCTTCTTCAATCAAACATGTTTAAACATTTGAAGGATTATATAAGAAAAACTGAGGAAACTCACGTTTTGTCCAAAGCTTGTAACCCAAATGTAGGGAACTGAGAGAATCCGCATTTTTCACCACCTGAATAGAACCATCCAAAGAATGCCCAAAAGAAACTCAAACCAAACGATTTTATAAACCCGCGAATCTGTTTCCTGTATCGAAAACGACGAAAAATATCGATATATATCCCAATCAAGTAAGAAAAAACAAGATTCATCAAGAACATATATAGAAAACATACTTGGCTGTCTTATCTCCTTTGCTAGTATGAAATCCATTTATAAGAACAGCTGTTGCCGTTCCACTAGGATAAGTTAGCTTGTAGTCTATAATCATCACCTGAAATTTATACAATTCATTCTCAGAATTTAATCACACCATTGAAATCAAAAATTTACTCTGTTTTCATAATTGCTAGATATCAGTACCTTTCGAAGAGGTACCAATACAACAAGTCCAATGAAGCTAGTAACGAAGAGGAATGATGTCATCCATCCAACACCGGGCTCTTTTATACCACGAGGATTGTTTCCTTCGGTGTTCACTCCTGTCTCCTCGTAAGTTCGTCTATTCAAACCCAACAAATACGATGCAAATCCACCTGCAAGAGAGATGCTGTAACAAGCAACAGCACAAGTTTGAGCAATAGTGTTCTCTTGACGTGTGAAAGGCGTCGTGGCGATTCCGGCTTTTTGAAGAACTTTGGTCCATGATTTGAGGAAAACAAAAGCCAAGAGAGCTGATGAGATGTTGAGATTCGGTACGAGTCCTGTCGTTAGATTCAGCTTCAGACAGATCACACTGTAGACAATCCCTATCAATAAACTCGCGACGATCGCTCGAACCGTGATCTGTTTCCTCCATGGCGGTGGTTTTCTCGAATCGATAAACTCGTCTTCCTGAAATTGGCTCTGTTCTCTCTCAACCCTTTCGTTTTCCATTTGAAGAAAACGAATCTCAATAACCTAAATCAGCTCTTCCTTCACCTGGCCCCAAATCGTTAGGTTGCTTCTTGTACACGGAAACAACGTTTTGAGCCTAGCGAATTCGAAGAAAATATGCGAATCTGAGAATCGAATGATTCGCAGACTCGAGGTTTGGCGTAAGATGGAAGAAGAAGAAGAAGAAGAGAGAATCGCATATTAGTGATATTGAATTGAAGAATTTTTTTTTATAGAAGAAGAGAAATGAATGAAGAGAGAGAGAAAGTGTACTGCACAGAAGTACAAATTAGGGTTTGCATTGTAATTGAGAGTACATATATTATGTGATTCAGATTCAACCAAATGTGGAAAAAACACACGTTTTTCAGATAAAAGACAGAGCGGGTTGATATATGGTTGTTGGTCTGAAACTCACTAACCGTGCAATTTTTTATATTTTAATATATGATCCGAAAAAAAGAATAATAAGAAGATGGTAGTACAAATCCGGTAAAGTTGTATATTAACAAAAACAGAACAAATATTGTGAAGTTGGTGTTGGTAATAATTATAAAAATAGGAAAAAAATGGAGTCCCTTGAAAGTGTCGATAGTAAACAACAAACCCCACAAAGAGAAAGAGCACTGACTTTTGAAAAAGAGTGGGTTTAGTTGAGTTTGGTGTCTATGTTTGACTTCAGTTACTACCTGATGTGTCCCAGCTTTTTGATGTGTGTGTTGTCAGCTTCTATTCCCATAATATTAAAAGTTTGACCCATATATTCTGTTAAAATTATTCCATAATCCATCCATTTGTTATATATATATAAAAAAACACTGTTACACAACAACAATATTTATTATCAAAAATATTTTTTTCACAGTTGAGTTTTGGTTTTTTTTTTGGTCTGATTCGTATGGATTACGTATTATACGAAACTTTACGAATGTAATTTATTTTGGGAAGTGTAAGTTAGGAGGTAACATAAAATTATGACTTGCACACTTTACCTTCAAGTTAATTAATTTCTAACAACTACTATTATATATTCAGATGAGAATTCTACCAAATTATGTCATAAATTAAAATTTTACTTTAAGCATCAACAAACGTATAGACCATTCCACTTTTCTAGATATGATACTCTTTTTTATCGTATTGCAATATGTAATAATTGTATACATAGTTCTAGATAAGTATTACTTTGAAATAGAGTATATTTGTTTGTCTAGTGTACTAAGAGCAGCAATGGTGGTCTCTCTTATGAGTCCCTAAAAACCAAAATAATAATAATATTTTAATGTTGTTATTATATTTTAGTTTTTTAATAGAGTTTGACTACTAAAAGAACTACACGTGT
>Ga0041059_1001164_pt1 | contig 21068 bp, 25 predicted proteins | sample AraColnosormetaG_FD_56232 | JGI IMG/M metagenome (GOLD analysis project Ga0041059, IMG submission 56232) | Arabidopsis roots microbial communities from North Carolina, USA - Col MF nosort | ecosystem: Host-associated > Plants > Roots > Unclassified | place: USA: North Carolina | collected... | reverse complement strand
TTGGATTGAAAAAAAAAAAAAAAAAGTTGAGTTGTTTACCCAAAGGAGAAAATAATTTTGGGTATGAATGATCATAGAGACGTTTTACATAAAATAAAAAGCCATGATAATTGACTTTGTTTGTATATTCAAGGGGAAAGAGAAGGATCTCTCCGATGAACGCGGACTTGCATCCCACCAGCCATGTGAGCCGTGAGCATTGGCACAAAATCCGGTTTATCCGTAGGGATCGGTTCAATCTCAAACCGGTCAAGTATGGAAGCCACAATATACTTCATCTGCACGTACGCCATCTCTTCCCCAAGACAAACCCTTGGGCCGGCTTGGAAAACCGGAAACTTGAACGGATTCACCTTTTTCAAAACTCTGCAGCAGGTTTTATCATAAGACTCAGCCCACCGGTTTGGTTTAAACTCATCCCAATCTTCCCCCCATAGCTCTTCCATTCTCCCCATACCATATGGAAAATACGTTACCCGGTCTCCGGCACGCACCAACGTACCGTCTGGTAACCGGTCATCGGTTAAGGCGTGTTTGGAGTCCCACGGCACCGGAGGATACAATCGCATCACTTCACACAAACACGCTTTCAACAAACTCAGTTTCTTCAATGATTCGTAATCAAAACCCCCCGTTATCTCCTCCTTGACCGATCGGATTTCACTAACCAGATCGTGCTCGGTTTCCTCGTGACCGGTGATCAACCAAAACAGCCGTGTGGCTACCGCCGACGTGGTGTCCCTCCCCGCCATTATGATACTTATTACCATATCTCTCACCGTCTCGTCGCTTTCTCCGGCGACGATCAACCGCGAGAGAAAGTCTTGGTTGGCAGGCTTCCTCTTCTTATCCCGAATGATCTCATCGACGCAGTTATGGACTTCTCCGACGGCTTTTCTGAGCTCTTTCTCAGATCCAAAACCGACCAGTCTCTTAAACTTCCACACAAAAGACAGCGGTGCGGAACCGCGTCCAGCGCTGACCGCAGAAGCTGTCTGAAAGGCTCTGTCGAACTCAGAAACGGGGGAGGAAGGGTTTAAAGTGCAACGATCGATCCCGAGGAAAACAATGCAAACAATATTGAAAGTGAATCTACGGAGAAGCTCCTGAAGATCGAAGGGTTGTGAATCTTCCGCAGCTGCGTTTAGAAACGCTAAGAGCTCCTTCTCCACCTCGTTTCTCAAAACGGTGACGTATTCTCTCAGCGACTTTGGGGTGAAGTCGTGTGTAGCAAGTCTCCTCTGCTTTAACCAGAGGTTTCCGTCAACGTTGAAGATCCCGTTGCCGAGAAAATCTCCGAGGATCTCCGTAAAAGGTTTGCCTTTGGGATAGTTGTCGAAGTTTGTTTTGAGGATATACTCCACGTTCGAGGGGTTCGCCGTCACTACGGTTCTCCGTGCAGCTAAGCGGCGAATGACTACCGTCCGACTCGGGGATTCGGTTAGGAGCTCTGTATACCAATCCAGTAACCGGTTTCGGTTGGTATAGAATGAAATTAAGCATCCGATAACCGGGTATGTTTTCGGTGTAGAGTTGCGGCAAGAATATATCACATGTTTTCCCGCAGAGACAAGCAACAGCACAAGGACAAGAAGAAGAATAAAAGTTGAAGCTTCCATTGTTGATGAGCTTCAAAACGACAAAAGGAGGCAGGAGGAAATAATGGTCAATACTCAATAGAGATTTGACGCACGAGCTTGAATTCATCATCTTCATGGATCCCATTCATATAATATTTTAGTATATGCTTTGATATCTATGTATAAACTACTCCTATTTTCAAAGACTTTCCTCAATAATCTCTAGTTACTTTCCATTATTTTTTACCACCCAAACTTCATCTCATTTGTTTTTTTTTCTTAAATAATCCTCTTGCTTCTTCAATCTTCTACACACTAAAGTATATTATTTCATCGAATGATAAAAGTAATTGAGGTTGTAACATTACGTTCGATATTCGACAAGTGTATGAATTTAAATCATTCTTCAAGATCATATTCTACTAAATTAGTTTTTTTAATTTTATTTTATAAATTGGATAGATTAACGCGAAAATTGCGGTGACACATGCAAATATCTACTCTAATAAAATATGAGAGGAGGAGGAGAAGCATAAAAATAGATGTCGCATATTCGAGAAAAGAGAATGGACAATGAACAAAATAGGCAGGTAACACGAGATGTATATAACAAGTTAATATTGTCTTCTCGACGTTCTCGTGATGCAATAACTCGGATTAAAATAAAATGTAAAACGTTTTTCCGTCAAATATGATTTAAAAAAAAAAAAAAATTGTTACTAACGGCTAGTTTACCCCCAAAAAAAAATGATTTTACTAACGGAGGAGAAGTGTTTCGAAAATTCGACAATGATTAAGAAGAAAGTTAGATCAAACGAACAGGATCACAGGAAGAAGGTACAACGTGAAGCAATCAATGAGGCTAAAATAAAATATTGAGAAATTTGCTCAACCATATGATTTCATTAATATATAATAATGAATAACAGTTCTATCATATAAATAAATAATTTATAATCCACCACATGACAACAGATGGGTTTTCCCATTTTATTTAACTATAAACAGTATTTTGCTCTCACAGATCCACAAGGACAAGCATATTCAAGGATGTTTTAGTTCTTAAAGAAAAGATAAAGAGAGACCAGACGCATAGTGGTAACTTGGTCTACAAGTTAGAGTGGCCAAGCCGGAGAAGGACACGGTGCCACGAAGTGTTGAGAACCCCTCTTAGGTTCCACACCGACTCCACATTTTCCGGTTGAACATTCGCCGCCGAATCAACCTGCACATTTCCACAGTTTTCTATTAACTCTTGTCAGAAGCCATTTATATTAGCTGAGCAAGATGTTGAGGCTTTACCGCTTTGGCGATGACCTCTGTAGTCTGTGAAACATCAATGGTGGCTTCAAACAACACCCATGCCCATTTGTCACTGGAGCTGTGTTCTGAGATGTACTGCTTTCCTGGTTCCTGCGTTCTAGAAGCTTCCACCCAGTTTTTGCCTCCATCCAGGGATATGTCCACTCTTTCTATCCCGCGTCCACCTCCTGAAACCGCATATCCTTTGATACTTACCTGCAATTTTTTTTTTTTAATTGAATTAGCTCTTGCTTTCCTACATTGGTCAGATCAGATTAGGTAGTGAATTCCGCGTTCTAACCTTTCCAGGCTTCACCATTTGCACATCCTCCACAGAGCAGATTGCACTCTGTTAACAATGATAAACGAGTATGGGGTCAAGACTCAAGACAAACTAATGTTCATTTACAAATTCTACTATCTGATCAAATTCATAAGGCAACTGGTCCAAACAAGTAAAATTTTCAGTATACCAGTAGAAAATATGATCAGTCGATTCATCACCATCATCAACTGTTTTCATGGAAGAATACAGAATTACGAACTTCGCAAGAAAATTGGAAAATCTTAATTTTGTAGCGCATATAAACGAAAAACGTCATTACAAAGTCAAGTATTCTGTAAGAAAGAAGGGAAAGTTGTATTTACCTGAACAGGGAAATCCATTTGCGGTCTCCTAGAGGACCAGTTGATATTATCCCAATTGACAGAGGGTGGAAACATTTTGTAATCTTTTTGCATGAAGAATCCCTACATCACATTTTGATCCAAGTCCCTTACAATGTTAGAACAGTTTCTGATTGCTAAAAAGAGGGTAAAAGCCGGACACTTTAGTTGAGACCTGGCTTTCTTCAGCGATGACATTGATGGAATCAAGCCATTTGACCGAACGAGCACCAATCACACCAGGGACAACCACCCTTAACGGAAATCCGTGATCCCTGTTCAGGGTCTTCACAGAAGAAACACGTTTTCCAACAAATAAGCACATTTCCGAGTACTCACTCATACTCACATGTCAAACAAGTGATGATTTAAACACAAGTGAGACTAATTTAGGAGAGCGATATCAAACCTCTCCATTCATCTCATAAGCGAGTAGAACATCCGCTTCAGGATTTGTGGCTTGACTTAGAGTGATTGACGCCTTATAAGGGCCCCCATTTTCCTCCTAGAGATATAGAAAGAGCATAGACTTTTCATGGGAATTCATAACAAAGCATAAAAAGGTGGAATTTATTAATATATATCTACCTTACAGCGATCAACACTAACGAACTCAACATGTCTGGCTCCTAAATTGGTAGAAGCAGTCAGCTTTGGTATCCCCACAAGCTCAAGAACATCGGCCAGTTTCGCCCCACCCCAGACAGCTGAAAGGCAAATTCTTTCAAGACAAGTATGTATTGAAAGCATGGGAATGGGAGAAAGAGAGACGAACCGTTGCCAATAGCAGAAACATCCCATCCAACACCTCTAACATTCCTAACTTTGCTCATGGCAGTCCTTCTGTTACCGGCACACTGCATTGAAACAAAAGTGATGTTAAATTAAATGTGGAGAAAAACTAAAGGTAGAAGATTTACTCAAAGGAAGAATGAACCTGAAGAGTAGCAGTAACATTGTACTTTGGGAGGGACCTGCAATTTTGAGGAGGAAACAAGAGTGGTGCTTGATGGAGAGATACAAGATCAAAGTTGGAGAATGTAAAGAGAGGCAAATAAATAAAGGTACCTGATGTCTTTGATAAAGAGCTTTCTCGGGTTCTGGATCAATCCAGTAAGGGTGACGGAGTAGCTGGTTTGGCAAAAGAAATAGCAGAAATGAGCGGAGGAGGCAAAATTGAAGATGAATGAGAGTGAGAGAGAGACCTTTGAAGGTGATCAACAATGGGGATGGGACCATGATTTCGCTTGTAGAAAAGGTCGACGGGAGTGACATAAGATGAGACTAAGGCCGAGCGGGGAGGCTCGGCGTTGAAAGGTTCCTGCGGATCACCCAAATTTAGATGCCATGAAGAAAAAGGCTATATCAGACTAGTGACTGATTCGATTGGAAAGAGAGAAGAAGAAGAAGAAGAAGCTTACCTTGGCGTTGACCTTGAGAGAAGGGTGACGAGGTGGTTCCTGCGAGTATTCCGAAGGACCTCTAATTCCAGGCATTCTTCTTTCGAGGAGGAGATACCGAGGAAATGACGATTGAGTGCTTTCCTTTGTGACGTCTCTCTCTTCTTCAAAGGAAAACTATGGAACGGCGTCGTTTTAGGTTTGCGTCTCTTAATTTGTGGATAACAGACAGAGCCCAAATTGAGCCCAAACAAAAACAAATTGTGAGAGATGGCGGTGGCCAAACTTCACGGCGGAGGTATGGCGGCGATGCGTCTTCTTCTACTTCCTTCCCCGATGACGCACCGGCGACCATCAACGCTTCCGAGCACTGCCTCTTTATCTCCACGGAGATACATCGTCGCGTTGGCGGCCAAGAGAAGCCCTAAGCGTCTCAAATACTCTACTCCTCGTTTCACCAAGGAGGGGGAATTGGTGTACATCGAGGTCGATCCTTGTGGTGTTGATTCCTGGAAACTCCAACCTGTCATTGACCTTCTCAAACAAGGAGCTGTTGGTGTTATTCCCACTGATACCGTGTAAACAAGCTCTTCCTCTCCTCTTTACTTCTTCTTCTTCCTCCTCTTTTGCATTTTTTTTGAATTTCTGTTTCTCCGTAGATATGCCATTGCTTGTGATTGTAAAAACCATTCCGCTGTTGAGCGTCTCCGAAGGTTAGCTACCTACCTCTCACTCTTGCTGCTTTTCTATTCCAATCCAATCCTTTGAGCTGACTCGTGTTAGCCCGTGTGTGTCTCTCTCTCTCTTTCTTAGGATTAAAAAGATTGAATCCTCCAAGGTAAGCAAGCAAGGAACACTTGTTCTATATTTCTGCTTTGCTCAATTTGAATCCTCCATAGGTTTGAGTTTGATTATTCCATCTCAACTTATGCAGCCACTTAGCATCTTATGCCGTTCCTTACGAGATATTGACACTTTTACAATGGGCTTTCCTCGTGGTGATGGTCATGGTCATGCTAACGTTTTTCGAGCTGTCAAGCAATGCTTACCTGGTCCTGTGAGAGCCTCTTCTTCTCTTGTTTTCTAATGGATACTCAACATATTCGCAATATCCAAACAGTTTTCTTATCAATGATCTTTGGCATTTTTTTTTTTTTTAACAGTATACCTTCATCTTGACTGCAAGCAAGGAACTACCCAAACAGTGTGTAGGTTATGGCACCACAAGTGTGAAATATGCATCTAGGAAAAACGTGGGTGTCCGCATATCTGATGATGCTCTCTGCCAAGCTATTCTGCAGCAGATGGATGCCCCATTGATTTGCACAAGGTTTATTTCTTCTTTAAAATCTCGTCACTAGCTACAGAGAGACTGTGGACTCTTCGACCAAGTTGTGTAATGTATGGTAAATAATGACAGTGTGAAAGGGCCTAAAGAAAATGAATGGATGATCGACCCAACCGCAATAGGTGACATATATGGACCAGAGGTATTTATAGCTCTCACTCTTTCTCAGCGACTAAAGAACATCTTTGGTTGCTCTATTCTCTGTTTCGGTTTCCTTTTACAGGGTCTGGATTTTGTGGTAGACGGAGGTATACGAGTGGCTGAACCATCCACCATCGTGGATATGACAGGACCATATCCCAAGGTCATAAGGGAAGGGAAGGTAATATATTATCTAAACATTCTGTGCTTCATCCATCCAAGGACCTTAACTTGACCGTGTGGTTGGTTTGTATAGGGACCTATATTGCCGTGGATGGTGGTTGAGGACGACGAGTCTTCCCTGCGCCAAGATCTTATGGCGTCTGGCACTTAAAACAGAGACAGACACAGATTAGGTCTTTGTTTGACATCTACACACAAAGACACCTTGTAGCTGGAGAATATGAATAATGTGAATACAATTATTACAAATGCGAATTCAAAATCCATACACAACACCGGACACAAAAAATCGTTACATAACCAAATACACATGTATGGGGAAGTGGAAGACCAAGCCAAAGAATAAGATGATGAACACAATCATATATATAGGTATGAAACTCAAAGAACCCAGCTTCTTTTCTTGGTGGGATATTTTCGTAATATGGTATCTTAAAATCAGTTGCGGGTTTTGCCGTAGAGATTTGTGTAAACCGGCTTCGTACGTTGCACAAGGATCATACTCAAGGCGGCCGCAATGAGGCAGAATCCAGACATTATGAGTGACGTCAAGAAGTAACAGATGGAACCTCGGCATCTCAGGACATCGTCAGGATTGAACAAGGATCCTTGTGCTTGCCTCTCTGCTTCGCGGTCATAAATGGAACTTGCGATCAGCCCCGAAAAGACTAAGGATCCCGCTGGGTTGGCCAGCGTCAGGAAATTGTATAAAGCTCCAAACTTCTTTAGACCAAAGAGCTCAGAGGCAGTGGCTGGGACGATGGCCCAGTGAGCACCATAGCCAAGTCCAATCAATAGTGTGCCGATGTGCATAGCTCCAGGCCATCCGTATGCAAAGAAGATGTGTCCTACTGACATTACAAGCTGAGCCACTGCTATAGCAACCGGTCTTGGGTACGCATAGTCCCTGCAAATCATTTCGAACCACAATCAATTCCACAGCCAAATGTCATTGTCATTCTTCTGGGACAGTATCATACCTGACGATGAGTTCGGAGAAATAACCGCCTCCAATGCGTCCAAGGAAGTTCCAAATGCTAATCATGGACACAAAGACGTGAGTGTTATCGTAACCGAGAGACTGACTCATCTGCCCAAGGTTATCTATGACCGTTAGACCCGAACCAGATCCGAGCAAGAGGGAGAAGAAGATGAGCCAGAAATCGGCTTTAACGAGTGCTTGAGTTAAAGTAAAATCCTCGCCTCTGTGAGGGCCCCTCCGTCTCTTGACCCGAACAGCACCCTCTGCAGCTGCTTGCATCAGCTTTGCTTGCAACTGAGCAATTCTCTTATGTCTCTCCACTGCAGGAAGCAAATCTACTTCTTTTGGTTTCTCGTCTTCCACTTCACTAAATATAAGCTCAGGACCATGGTCAGGGGTGGTGGACTGTCCCGGATCCTGACCTTGCTGATCGCCAAGGAGAGGTTCTTCGAGCGTGTCACAGGGGTCGGTTGATGCTGTGAAGCAACTCGTTGCGATTGGTATGAAGATGGGTACAAGAAGAATGGCAAACAAGACAACGGTGAAAGCAATGATGATTGAATGGCTAAGATCAATGAAATCTTCAACAAGCATCACTGCCATGAGATAGGCAGCAAGTAGAATGCAGACGGCATAGATGACGGTGAAGCTGGTGGCATCAGAAGAACGGATCTGTCTGTGACCACCGACGGGTCTGATGAAGAACATGAGAGGAACAACAACAACTGAAGGGGCAACAGCAACCATGAAGATGAGGGATGCACGGTCAGAGGAGTGGATCATTGTGTATACCTGGGAGAGGATGGCACCGCCGAGGCCAGCAAACCCCTTGAGGATACCGACGACAGGACCACGGCTCTTGGGAAAGTTCTGAACACCAGAAACTAATGCAGCGGTGTTGAAGTAGGTCTCCCCGTTGTTCCCAACAAAAATGAGGATACACATCTGAAAGATGACAAAGAGATTCAGATTAAGTTGATGAATTGCTTGTAAAAGGAACGTCGAGCAAAGACCAAAAAGGATCCCAGGAGATATTCCAATTGCACTTTCACAATCTTGACCAGAAAGATTAATAGTCAACTGGTTTTCTTATAGAAACAGTGAAGGAATTCAATTTCCAAGCTACAGAAGGATCACTCTCTCTCACACAGATTTGACAGCCATTTCATAGGAACCACCAAACAACAACCTTAAAAACGCAAACTTTGGGAGATTCGATTCTCCAAACAGACATCATTAAAAGAAGGAAGAGAAAAAAGCAAACTTTAGTCCAAAATAGAAACAGAAAGCTGGAGAAAAAGAAAGGAAACAACTCACAGCCCATAAAGGAAGAATGGGAGCACGACCGGTGACGATAAGCCAAACCCAGCCATAGCCGACAAGGTTCTGGACAGAGCCGACGAGAAGAGCGGCCCAGAGAGGCAAGATCTCGGAGAGAGTACCAGCGAGGAAGCCGACACTATCGCCGAGATCTTTGGCGACACCGAGCCTGGAGAGCTGTTTCTGGTTGTAGTTGAGGGAGCTCTTGATGACAGGAGAGATGCTGCCGAACAAGTAACCGATGCCAGCGCAAGACTGAATCCACATGGCCGCAACAAACACTAGCCATCTATTGTTTATGAACGATTTCACTCTTTCTCGCGTCGTCCTCGCCATTTTTTCGATTTCTTTGTACGATCAACCTTGTATTTCTTTCTTGGTCTCTTGATGAATTGATGATGATCTTTAGATCCCTTTAATCTTTCTTTCACAAGAAATTAACTAGGACTGTTGTTAATCAGTTGTTGTTTTTTAATAAAAAAATGTATTAGTCGAACTTAGAGTAATAATTAGACAAAACATTAAACGAAATATTTCCCATTATGTTACTAGTATTTTATTCGGCGGCGATGCATGCCCTGTCATACTTACATTTTGGGACCACATTCAAAATCATTTTTCCAGGTCTCATTTAGTAACTTACCATTCAAAGTTTAACTTAAATCTGATAACTAACAAATTTAGTATACTAGCCGACAAAGAAAAAAAAAACAAATTGATTAGTATAATACTAGCCGACAAAAAAAAGATTGACTGAATATATGATGATCTCTCTTATTCTTTAAATTTTTTTATAAAAAAAATCTCACTCAGTTGATAGATCACACACACCACCAATGTTTACTGGTAGCTTTTAAATAGAAACTATTTTCTAACAATAGCTTATTCCTCTATATACAACAATCAACATTTGCCTACCCAAAAAAAAATAAAAAACAATCAACATTTGATTCAGAAAATATCTATATTCAAAATGTCTACTGGGCCTGGGGGAGTCTTTTTCTGTATGTGTACCCTTTTTTTTTTACAATACAGGTTGCGTTTAATCGAGGATACAAAGAAATTACCATATGCAGCCACATATAATTGATTGGGTGATGTATGCATTTGATAGTATTTTTTAACCTCGTTTATGTCATTAGTTTCTACTGTATATATATTTTGGCTTCATTATCGATAGCGAGATCAGATCATTATTCCGACGGTTCATTTTCTATATTATTTTATAATAAATCTTTGTCATTTTTATGTTTTATCTGATGTAATTAAAGAGATAGAATCAGATATTAATGTCTGATTATTTACGGCAATGATTCATTTCGACGAAAGAATTTTCAAAAGAAACAGAATAAAACACGTTTTACAGGAGGCATTAATAATCGCAATCATCCGCCATAAATGCTGATACGAATGCAATCTTTCGTTTTAATTATTTTCTCTTGAAGGGATCGATCGTGGGAACATCAAGAAGTGATAACGAGGCAAACCAAACATTTATTTATTCTCAAGTATTTTATACTACTCTTACTCTATTTTTGATTTTCTTCAGTAAAGTTTCACAAGCTAACTTGTACACTTTTATCTTAAAAATGAAAAGAAAAACAAGCACATGAGAGATGAATAGATAACAATATTATACCAAGCTAGGTTTATACTACAAACATAAGCCGGTGATTAAAATAAAGATGTTAGATGTGAATGTGAATTTGAATGGCGATGACCAAAATCGTGATAATAGCAAAGAAGAGAATGGCATGAACCAATATTGAGATCCCGCTTGTGGTCATGTTGCCGCACTCCAACACTCTCCTCCTCGCCGGCAACTGAAACAGAAGCCCCGGCGATAACACTACGAACAGCACCACCGCAACCGCCACCGGCCCCCAGTCCGCTCCTCCCATATCTACCTCAATTAGAGCTCCAAAAAGATTTGATCGTCTTATTAGGTGTCAAAGCACTACTTGGAACAATATTACATATACACACACAAGTGTATTAATGCACTTGGTATATATATATTGTACGTGTGATAATAGGTGTGTTTTGTGTACTTTTTTGAAATTCAGAAACTATTGAGATTATTTAAGGATGACAAAAGAAGGCAGATTGAGACTTGACCAGTATCTTTCTTTCTTGTTGGATGGATATATACATTTAGTGGCTATGTATATAAAGTTAAAGTGTTTGATACTTGATTGCGTTTATTGGTTTGGTTTCGATTCTTTTGCTTTCCTCATGTGGATCTTATCCCTATTTCATTACTAATACTACGTGATTTGATTAATAACCGCGTTAGTGCATAATAAAATTATGGTGTTAAAAAAATAAAAATTATGGCGTTAATTAGTGTATTGTGTATTATTTTTGCGATTGACGTTTTAAAATTACTTCAGTATATATATGACTTATATATGTTGCATGAATATTATTACATCCGTCAGAAGCGGATGGACTTCCCTTAAACTCAGAACCGGAGCAAGAACGTAAGGTGTTATATGTTGGCTTATGAATTGAAATGCCTTAAGAGGAGAATCATATGCTTGCTTATGAATTGAAATGCCTGAAGAGGAGGAGAATCATATGCTTGGCCTTCAAAACAAGCAAAATACTATCGATCTAGATATTTAATTATTTTTTTGTACAGATAATTTAAAATACTATATCAGAGAATAGTTCTTTCCTTCATCCCACAAACTTGAGAAGAACCCTCCACTTTTGTCCAGCCCAAGCCACATATATATTATTAATTAATCGTATTGACATCAAGTTCATTCTCACATTTACGCGTACATTATAAATATAAGCACATAATAAAGTGGTAGATGTTTATAGAGAGACGTATATTATAGCTAGAGAAGAAACAGAAAACAAAGATGGGGTTGGACTGGGGACCGGTGCTAATGTCGGTAATTTTCTTCATCGTGTTGAGCCCTGGAGTTTTGTTTCAGCTGCCCGGAAAGAGCAAAGCGGTTGAGTTCGGTGGGTTTCAGACAAGCGGCCCCTCCATTGTCATCCACACTCTCCTCTTCTTCGCCTTCATCACCATCTCCCTCATCGCCCTTCACATCCACATCTACGCCGCCTAATTAACCCTACCTTCCCCTTCACGTCATGGCTCCTTTTCTTCATTTCTTGATTTCTGATTTTCTTGTGGAATACTGTTAGTTCCTTCTTTTATGGTTGGTTCATTTATCAAGAATAATCATTTTTATGAACCATGTATATTGTCATAATTAAGTTCCCACTTTTTATTTTGGTTTTGAGATTTCAAAGAGTAAGAGTAACTTATCTCGCCTACTTATTACAGACCCCAAATAAAAGCTTTAATTCCCACTAATATCTTATCTTGAAGCAACGTAGAACAGAACTTATGACTTACGTATAATATAACTAGGTCAACGTACGTAACTCCACTTAAATCCTAAAAGTCAATTTTCATCATCTAAGCTAATAACAGTCGTCAGTTTCTCACAATATTGGTCCGCCTTAAACCTCTCTCGAACCGAAGAGATATAAGAAGCGGCTCTAGCGTCAACGCAGTCGTCCACTCCGTTAATACCTCTGCCGATCAGCTTCTCTGCCATCATGTTCAGCTTCTTTTCCATATCCTTACCCTCAGGAGCCAAGGCTGCCAGTCACTAATTATAGACATGTATATATGAAAGATAGATAGCTATAATTAGCTAAACTAGATTTAAAAGAAAGGTTAATTACGTACATGGTTGAAGGAGGAAGCTAACTTTAGGAGGGAGAGGCGTAGTGGCAGTTACGTAGTTGTTGAAATCAGGTTGACGAGCGTAGGAAGTCGTAGTGGAAGAAGTGTAATGAACATTATTATAAAGGTCTTGGGAAGGAGTTGGAGATTTCACAGCTTTGCAAAAGGGCATTAGCTTAGCTATCATGAACCCTCTTGATCTCCTTCTGTTCATCTCCATGATATTACAACTCTTTTTTTCTTTCCCGATCGAGATCTACCTGTAGCTGGTGTTTCATGCATTCAAACATAGTGTGTTGTTGCGTAGATATATATGGGAGGGTTTCGTTATGTTGTGACGAATACATGCAGGGAGATAGAGAGGTATCAAAGACGCGTGGTCCTTCGTCTTGCAATAATATCACTCAGAAGCATAACATGTTGATGACGAGATCTCAACTTTCAGGCTCAAACAGCCACGACGACACATCTCATTTTACAATTTAAAATATATGATATATGTGTAATTATACAGTACAGGGTTCAATCCTTACGCACTATATTTACGCTCCTTAATTATCTATCTTCCGCGGTAGACAGATGATACGGACGATTTATGAGAAATATCTCGGAGAAAATTTATAAGATATATCTTGTAGTTCAATTAATAGATATATTATTCTCTAAGTTCTATATGAAATAATGGATGGCGCAAAGCCGCAAACTCTACAATTTCTCATTGCAAAACATATTTTCCCAATTGCTATATAAAAAAAGAACATAACATTTTTCCATTCAATGGGTTCGGAAAAAAGTGAAAGTGTTGAGATTAAGGAACCGTTATTTTATCCGTGTTTAATAAATTTTGTGTAACTAACTTTTTCGTATAACTTTTGAAAAGAATCAAGAAAATGTGGATAAGTTTCGATTTATGTAAGAATGTGAATTAATTTATTCGTGAGAGATTAATATAAAGAAATTCACAAGCGAATAACATTATCTTCGTGCGGTATTGTGGCGGCGGTAAATTAAAACGCAACAATTTGAGTTTGATAATTATTACGAAAGACTTAATTAGCTAAATCTGTAAAATAACATTATCTTCGTGCCGATGTCATCAAAACACTCTAGAATAGAAAAGGAAGAAAGCATATCTTTTGAGAAGATTCTGACTGTTATGTGATCTATATATATTCTGTTGCATATTTGCTTTTGTGTTAAATGGTCCAATGGTATAATCCAATAATATCACCATATTCCGGATGACATGGTCCTTGGTTCTTTTTGTAAAGATTTGGGCTTGTTGGGCTGACTTGACATTATGAAAAACACGAGAGCCCAGGCTAATGGGCCTAACAAAGAAAGCGTCCTCCGTTCTAAAGCGAAACGTGAAGCATATTCGCAATTGGATCCAAGAAGAAACCTCAAAGTTAGCTTTCGTACTCTTTCTCATCTTCATCTCCACAATATCCTTAGCTTGTCACTAGTTTTGGAATAATCGGTAGGTTTGGGATACATAACATTGTTTTTGTAGATGATAGACTCATCATTGCTTCTTTATGTTTGGTAATTTGATGATGAATATACTTTCGATTACAGGGCAGCCGAGACTAAGACACCAAAGCAGATGGATTCAAAGGTCCCATAAAGACAAAGATAAGGATTAGTATTTTTGAGATATGTGAGTTGCTGCTAGTTTAAAAGTAAAGGTCTGATGGTGTGAGCCCAACGTTTTTGGGAAAGTAAATATTACAATCCAATTCCTCTAATCATTCCTTCAAGCAAAAGGGAGGGAAGATGTGCATTTGTGTCAAGATGTGGTGGAAATTATCAGAGGGTTTATCAACGGCATGTGTATGAACACCTTGGTATGTCGTCACCACCACTCCTTCGTCTCCCCATTGCCTCTGCACTTGCTTCTTCACTCTGCATCCTTCTTCTGTGCACTTATAATAGCTCCTATATATATATATATTCATATTTTACATGTATGTATATGAGTCTCTTATTTGATCACCATAGCAAGCATACAGTATCATTCATTGATGATTAAGTACGTACCTGGGGAATGGATTGTTCTTGACTGCTTTTTGGCCGTACTTCCTCCACCTGTATCCATCATCCAGTATATCAACCTGGCTTCTTGTCTGGAACGCGTACCTCGCTTCTCTCTCTTTCTTCTTCTTCTTACTCCTTGGCTTCTCTTCGGATGATGTTGTCGGCTGAGCAGAGTTGTCGACCCCATGAAACTCTGTCAAGCGAGGATCAACCGATGATGAACATGGAAACAACACATCACACCTCCTATCCTCCATTTCTTAACTCCCTCTGCGTTTATGGTGGGAACTTGAAAAAAGCCAAGGAGGGGAGGGAGAGAAAGAGAGACGTACACGGTAGCGAAGATGCCAGAGAAAGTGATATATATTGAAAATATGGCTACATTAGCGGATCCATCACAGAAAAAGAGTTTTGTGGAAACAAAAAGGTGTGGCGGCTACATCATTCTGATTTATATTATTATATATGCAACTCCTTCAAATTTTGGTTCAATGGATTCAAATTTCAAACATATTTCTTGGTCAAGAATCAATATGCATCTAGATCTCTGAGGTAATCATTCTTTTCTTATTTGATTTACAATTTGGATTAGCAAGGTTTCCAAGATAATATCCAATATCACGTGTATTTGAGGTTCACCTACCAAACTTGATTGAATTCAATAAACAATGAGCTCGAATGATGTTGAGATTGTTGACTATTTTGGCTCTTTGCTTTCTTCTATACTTGTCAAAAGTATATAATCATTGATTCCATGGATTATTCATCCCTCCATAGTTATTCAAACTTGATTCATATTCACTTTTTACACACAACATAGAATTATAATAATACTAGGCATTGATCACATGTAGGATTTGAGACGGGGTCGCGTAAGGGACTGCGCTCCATCCACCAAGACAGTGGTGCCTGTCATGAAGCGTGAGCCATCGCTGATCAAGTAGATAACAGTGGAGTAGAGGTCTGTGTCCGGGTTGAGCCACTGGCCGAGGGGTGCAGCGTCCTTGACCAGCTTCTGCGCTCGGTCTCTTCCCACAGAAGCTGTATACTCATCATCCAGATGCAGCCCTCTAGAGATCATGTTGACCCGTATCTTGTGCTTCCCGAGACTCATGGCTGATGCCTGAAACCCAATCATCAACAAACATATTCAAGTTACGAACGCGATGTGTCTAATTAGGAGCTAGGATGCATACCCGGACGAGCTGGTGAATAGCGGCAGAAGTTGAAGCGTAGGCATCAGCGCCAGGGTAAAGCGCCCTCTCTCCGCTGGCGATAGTGGCCATGAAGACAATGGAGCCTCCTGATCCATGGTCCTTCATCCTTGTGGCTACAGCCTTCAAGAGAAACCATGGAGCGGTGAGATTGATCTTTGTGATTCTGTGGAACTCATCTTGAGAGACTTGAAGAATGTCCTGCACCTTTCCTGCAAGAAAGAAAGATTGTTGAATAAAGGAATGATCAACACACAAGAGCATCAAAGGCAGGGTAGTGAAAAACAAGAAGCAAATTAAACCTTGGTAGGTATAAGAGTTGAGAAAAGCATCGAAATGGCCGGAAAGTTCCCATGCCTTTTGGACAGCGGCATGAAAAGCAACTTCAGAGTCAGATTCCATGTCGAGTGCTATAACATCGGCAGGGAAGGCTCCCTCAATGGAATCTCTAATCTTGTCTACAATGCTCCTTAGGGAACCCTCATTTCCCATCATTACCAACCTAGCAACAGTACATTGCATTTTTTGAAGGTTAACTATAGACACCAAAGTCAACCACAACACAAATCGGGGCTAGAAGAAGAAACACAGGATAGGAGGAAAGAAGACAAAATGAGAGACTCACTTGCAACCGTGTTTGGCTAGATGGAAAGCGATGTTTCGGGACACCTCGTCGCCGTTGGATGTCATCAACACTCTCTTCGCCGGATTTTCCATTTTGCCAAAGTAACTCTTTATAAAACAATTCAGCAGATTCAACAAGACTTAAGGGAGGGAGGGAGTGAGATTGATTCGATCGCCAATTCTAAATAACTATAAAGAGTGGCTGCAAAAGCTCTTACCGGAACTGTGTCTGTGTGTTACCAAAACGGCGAAACAAAGCAAATAATTAATGCCTAACCACATGATCCACCACGTTCTGTTGTTACCTTCTTTAATTTGTAGATAGAAGAAGATGGTGATTGATAACGGAGATGTATTTTTTTCTTTAATAAAAAGCCCACTTCAAGGCCCAGATCCATTTCTGTACTTTGTAGGTTTTCCAACTTTCCCGGCGCCGGAAGCAAGCGTAAGTTATCACTGTTCCCCAACCAAATTCCATCATATCCTATTATCCTACTACTAATGGATCCATCTCCAAGATTCCTAATTTCACTTTGCTACAAACTTATTTCGTGTTTTTGGTTTATAATTAATAGCCGTTGTTGGTTATGAATATGTAAGCATAAAAGGCATTTGGGAGCTCCAGACAGACAATGAATCATCAACATCAGGTACTCTGTCTTTCGTTTATGTTTCTGTTCCATTCTTTTGAAATATATAGAGGAGGAACTTGTTATTAGCTAGTCCATTGATCAACACACAAAGAGTGAGAATGAAAGCAATTCCTCCAACCAAAAGGATGCTTTCCCTTATTGATTTAGTTGGACCAATATATAAAGAGAACAAAGGAGGGTGTTGGTAGGTAACAAAAGATTCTAGGTGGTGGGAGGGTAGTGGATTTTTGAAAACCGTGTGTTGACTTAATGAAAGAGGTGTAGAGTAATGGGATTGTGAGAGTGTTAAATAATAAAAGACTAGGATACGAAATCATTGTGACATGTCAATTTTTCAAGTGGGTGGTGGAATCCGCAACAAAATATAAAATAAGAAAAATGCTTTGCTTGCTTGCTTGCTCTACTTTGCCTTCTTTTTGCAACCAACATGACGTTATGCTGGAAAGGAATCAAATTGTTACTTGGTCATGCACCTGTGAACGTTACGGAGAGGTCTACCTCAAGATAACGAATGATCTATTATACTAGTAAATACCACATCTTGCTTGAGAAGGAGAATATAATCCCCTTTATGATCATCAAATTGACCCCAAATCTTCACCCGACTTTTGGTAGTATTCGAACAATTATAACAGAATCTAAAAGTTGCTGTGCCCGTGCCACGTCATCTCTAAGAATCTTTAGTGGCACGTGCTCGATCAACTAATGAAAACAAGGTTCGGTTCCGGTGGCCTACCATTTTTATCCTCCTTCAACTTCCCTCTCCCTCTCTCTTTTAGGAATTTTCCTCAGAAATTGGAGGACTCACACTCTTCTGGGTTTCTGCTGCAGCCAAATCACCAAGGAGATACATACTACAACCATGGATGATGATGAATATGCCAAGCTCATCAGGAGAATGAATCCTCCCAGGTTTTTCTCTTTCTCTCCATACTCTTTTATTGTTTTCTAGGTCCTCTGTTTCTCCATGCTCCGTTTGTGAGCCTCTATACCCTTGTAAAGATTCCAGCTGCTAAAACATTCATCTTTATTTATGTATGTTTCATGGTGGATACAGAGTTGTAATAGACAACAACGCAAGCGACGATGCCACTGTTATTCAGGTAAATAAATCTGTCTCTTCAAATTGTTCAAGTGGTTCTGTACCAAACAAAGAGATTTTGAGAAAACAGAGTTCCCTGTTTGTTTGTGGTGCTAAATAAAAGGTTGATAGTGTGAACAAACATGGGACTCTATTGGAAGTAGTACAAGTGCTCACTGATATGAATCTTGTGATCAAGAAAGCTTACATCTCTTCCGATGGAGGTTGGTTCATGGACGTTTTCAAAGTCATCGACCAAGATGGCAATAAGATCAGAGACACTCAAGTCCTTGACTATATCCAAAAGGTTTCTAATGTATTTCATCACTTTTTTTCTTTCATTTTCAACAGGTTTTTTTCTTTGTGTAAAACGTTTGTTGAATTCATTGCGCAGAGGATAGAGAGCAACGCTGGGTGGTTCATTCCACCTTTGAGAAGCTCAGTTGGTGTAATGCCCACTGACGAATACACATCCATTGAGCTCGCTGGAACTGACAGACCCGGTCTCTTGTCTGAAGTATCTGCTGTTCTCACAGACCTTCACTGCAACGTTGTGAACGCTGAGATATGGACTCACAACACCAGAGCTGCAGCGGTTATTCATGTCACGGACAATTCAACTCATTCTGCCATTACTGACCCGATTCGCCTTTCCACCATCAAGGAGCTGCTGTGCAATGTAGTGAGGACAAACAGCGGCTCAAGAGCTGCGAAAACAGTCTTCTCTTGTTCTGATACACACAGGGAGAGACGGTTGCATCAGATCATGTTTGATGATAGGGACTACGAGGGAGTCAAAAGAGCAAGGACATCGGCGTCAAGGCCCAGTGTCACACTAATGAACATTGAGAAGGATTATACCGTTGTTACCATGAGGTCCAAAGATAGACCAAAGCTTGTGTTTGACGTAGTCTGTACTTTGACTGATATGCAGTATGTGGTGTTCCATGGCATGGTCAGCACAGAACCAGTGGAGGCTTATCAGGTAACTACTCAACGGCCGTCTGTTGGGATCTCTCTTCTAACAATAATATGAGTGTTTTGCTGCAGGAATTTTACATCCGTCATGTGGATGGACTTCCCATAAACTCAGAAGCAGAGCAAGAACGTGTCATACAATGTCTGGAAGCAGCCATTGAGAGGAGAGCATCGGAGGTAACCAATTAGGAATGTGAAAATTCTCTGTCTTGGCTCAAATTACATTCTGTTCTGCATCGATTTCTGATATACTCAAGACAGATTGTGCATATGAAACATACTTTCAGGGTTTAGAGCTGGAATTATCAGCAGAAGACCGAGTTGGTCTTCTCTCAGACATAACCAGAACATTCCGAGAGAACAGCTTAACCATTGTGAGAGCAGAGATATCAACGCGAGAGGGTAAGGCTAAAGACACGTTCTACGTTACAGACGTGACTGGAAACCCGGTTGAATCAAAAATCGTGGAGTCAATCAGACAACAGATAGGAGTAAGCAAGCTGAAGGTGAAGAAGAAGGAGAAGGAGCATTGCTCTGTTCTTGGTACAAGCAGGCCTTCGCACGAAACAACTACAATGGGGTATTTGCTAAGTAACATCTTCAAACCCAAGTAGCTTCAAGCTTCACCTATCTCACTCATAGTCATAGAGTGTGTGTGTGCTTTGTATAGGTTAGACAGAGTAGGGCATCATTTAAGCTGATCGTAGCGATCCCCTCTCAACAAGTCCCTTGTGTGTAAATTTGTGTGAACAAAATAACAGGAACTGCCTTTGAATAGATACGGCGTCAGTTAATACCGTTGATTAATGGATCCAGGGGACATTAATAAAGATGCAAAGTGTTTACTATTATGATTTAATGAGAGCATTCGAAAGATCAATAAGAGATGAAGAAGAGGAAGACAGAGAAAGGTGAGCTTAAAACAACTCTCTCTCTAATTACAAACTATAATCTAAAACCTGTCATTACAGCCATTGACTAGTTTCCTAATCTTCCTCCACCACATTCTCTTACAAGAAAACTTCAAATAGAAAAGAAAAAAGAAAGCAGAGGAAGGGATCAGAGCCAGAGAGCGCCGGCGTCTTTGAGAAGAGGAACGAGAGAGCCGTTTATGTGAGAAGCCATGACTCTGTCCATAGCTCCAACCAGTTTACCGCCGATGAAGACGACCGGGAGAGACCCTGGAGAAGAGGAGCCGGAGCAGCCGAGGAGACGAATGAGGGCTCGCTGGATGTCGCCGCCGTAGGGGTGGAGGTCGAGCTCGTGGACGGCGGGGCTGACGCCCATTCCTCTGAAGAGACCCTTCACGGCGTGGCACATGCAGCACGTGCTCACGCTGAAGATCACCACCGCGCTCTCAGAAGCCAGGGACTCTATACGAAGCAGACCAGTGTCAGCCACCATCCCCAAACCGCCGAATCCTAAGCTGCTCATCTTGTATGATCCCCACGATTCTGTCTGGTATTGCATCTTTGATATCTCTTCTCTTTCTCTTGTTACACTTTTGTTTGGAAAGAAACTAGATTAAACACGAATAAGAGAGAAAGAGGGATTGGCTAAAGTTTGTTGGTGAGAAGAGAGTGAGAGCCATGCAGAGTATTTATAGAGGCCTACTACACCTCTGAGTCTAACTCTGTTTTCCTCTAATTATTAGTATTATTGTTTCTTTCTTTATTATTTGTGTATAATAACATGACCTCTATTTACTTCTCCATGAAAAAAAGAAAAAAAGTAACAAAACATATGAATTAAAACCGATGACATCAAGATAGTGATTGCTGTTGAAAACAAACACCGATAATAGTTATCGGAATAATTTCATTTTTTTGTAAAAAAAAAAAAAA
>Ga0041059_1001163_pt1 | contig 21077 bp, 16 predicted proteins | sample AraColnosormetaG_FD_56232 | JGI IMG/M metagenome (GOLD analysis project Ga0041059, IMG submission 56232) | Arabidopsis roots microbial communities from North Carolina, USA - Col MF nosort | ecosystem: Host-associated > Plants > Roots > Unclassified | place: USA: North Carolina | collected... | reverse complement strand
AAAAAAAAAAAAACTCGAATCATACCGGATTTAACATACAATCAAACCGGAAATAATTTAATTGAGGGCTAGCTAATAAATCTCATATAACAAAAAAATTTGAAATTTTAAAAACAAATCTGCCAAAAAAGTCTGTTATTACTAAAAAGGTTATTCTAGTCATAAACAAATCGACCATAATATTGACATGAGTAAATCTGTTATGCTTTTGACACTGAAAAACAAAACTGCCATCACTAAAAACAAATCTGTTATCACTATCTGACTATCTAGTAATTTTATTTTTTAACCAAAATCTGTTGTAAAATACCAGATTTGTTAACAAGTTAATTAAATATGTGATTACAAAAACAACTTTGTCATGACTATATAACATTTTTCCAGGTTAACAAATCTGTTATAACACAAAACATTTTTGGGTAGAAATAGAAAATCTGTTGCCACCATAAAGAAAAATCTGCGGTATGGAAAACAAATCAGTGACAGATTTGGTTTCAACATTCTTAATTTTGAAATTTAAATAAAATCTGTGGAGACTATATGAAACAAATCAGTCACAGTAAAAAAATCTGCGAAAAAATAAAAATCTGGCGTAACATAACACAGTAAAGTTTGTGGTACAAAACAAGTCTGATGTAAAAAATTTGTGGTTGACCAAAAAATCTGTGATCGATAACAAATCCGTCGCAACAAGAGCCACAAATTTACCAAAAACGACGATGACATTTTCGTAAATAAATGTGGTTTTATTGCCATGCTGGAATTAAATAGTAATGGCATTTCTGTAATATTGTTTTTCTGTAAAGGAAAACAGGGATATTTTTGGTTTATTACTCAAATAACCCATTTTTTTAGCATTCCTTTTGGGTCATTATGTATAAAATATGGGTCACTCTAGTAATTTTTCCTTAATTATATAAGATAATATTTAATAACTATCATCAATCAAAAATAATTTTAGCCAAAATATATTAAGTAACCCCACGCGTAGCGTGGATTCAAAACCTAGTAATACAACAAATTAATGATGAAATGAATGTGCACAAGTAAAACCATTTGAAAAATAAATGGTCCCGAGAGAAATTCTACTGAAACGAACATTATATTACAATTCAAAACTTACATCGTTCCAATAGTTAACAAGTACAACGATCCAATCCCCAGAAATAAAAACTATCCACAAGATGTTGTCCAAAGTTTGCTACATTGTTCTAATAACTTACAAAAATAGGTAGCATCCTATGTCCAAAAACAATTACCACAGGACTATAGTGATTCAAACGCATACCAACCACCAGTAATTTCAAAAAAAAGAAATCTAATAATAATATTATCTAAGAAAACACCATCTATGCAATCAGTAGATGGTGACATAGTTCCACGAAAGGGTGCTTACCCTATGGATCATTTGACGGGTTAACATAGATGAGAGCAATGTAGTGTTGAAAAACATTCCTTGCGTACTGCTGTCTAAGTCTGTCGACATGGTCATCACTTAGCAAACCAACAGTCCCGGTATAATGCATCTCCATCAGCTTAATGGATAAAGGACCACAGTCCCCTGATCGCACATCTTGTACCCATCTTTAAGGCATTGCCACATGAAAGGAGCTAAGCCACCATCTTGAGAGGGCAGAGGTTCACACTATTTACGGATTAAATAAGGGACTTGCTCAACAACAGGGGCGATTTAACTTTGAGACCTTCTTGTCATCTATGAGATCAACAATCAGGTCAAGAATCTCAACAAGTCTATTGCCAAGGTGGATTACTACTCCAACCCAATGTCTACCTTCCCATAACAGTGGAAAGTAGACAGTGTGAACATCGATAAACCATGTTTTTCCGGGAGTGGTGACAAATTTTCTTAAATCATCAAACCATCTAAGTTTGTTCTTGCATTTGGCTGCCAGAAGAGAATATTCTTTAGTTAAGATATATGTTTAAAACCGAATGAGTAAATTAGAGATATTTAGACAAAATTTAAGGGATTTATTTTGCGTTGGATTATTGTTAGGTGTTAATAAATTTGTTTGTTAAGGAAATTAAGCAAATGATTTTGTTTGTTTAGGTAAATTGAATGCCTACAAATATTAAGGTATATTTTAACGAAATCTATAATATTGTTTTATTTAGGAGATAACAGATTCTAAAATTTTATAAAGTCAATGATTTGAAGATAATATATGTTAAAATCCCGCACGTACATGCCATCAATAATTTATTTTTAATTTTTAATAGATTTGTTTGTTATGGAAACTATATGTAAAAGGTTAGATTTGAATATGGATTCGAATATATATATGATAGAGGTAATATTTACAGCTATTATAATTGGTAAATGATAGAATATGAATTTAAATATATTGATTGATCTGTAATTTTAGGTTAGTTATAGAAGTACAAATATTTTTTCCGATGAGATTTACGGAATGCAATATTCTTAAGGTTAGTTATAAACACCTTTATATTGCCTTATCTGCAAGAATTTAAGGAATGCAATCTATTCTTATTCAATGTAATGAATTATGTTTAGAAATTTAAGGTGTTTGATTCAATATTAATGGGTTGTTATTTTGTAATATGCACCCCCATTAAGCCCATTAATGTCTTGAATTCTTGCTTTGTTTTGGATCCAAAAACTAGTTCCATTTCAGATTGGATAGTGATCTGCTAGAATTTATTAAATTGGATTAGTTGTTAATTTACTAAATAATCCATGCGAAAATTCATTTAGTTAGTCTTAAACTACCCCTCAAATGTTGTAGTTCACAAAATGATTCCCAATTAGTAGTATAGATGTATAATTGTGAATGGAAAATTAGATTTTAAAAAGTGTAAAAACTAATTTTTGATAATGCAATATTATTATTTATTAATTAAAATTTGATAATTCAGAAAACCTGTCTAAAGTGGCCCATAATTCAAGCCGAAATATATGTTAACATTTACCCAATTTTGAAAGACTCTTAGTTTCTTTATAATTTTTTATTGTATTTTTTTTGACAGATCACTTATTGTTTTTAGAACAATGTTTTCTTATCTTAAAAAAAAAAGAAACCCACCGAATACAATTAAGAATAGTGGTCGATCTCATAAAGAATTGGCTATTTTTGTCTTCAATTAGGATATGTGTTTTGCAAAAACGAATTGTATAAAGAGATAAGCTTATTATTGAATTAGGTTTTTTTTTTTACTGTTTTTAATATGTAGATTCAATTTCAATATGTTGTTCTTCCCCTTTTCGTTTTTTAAATTTGGGATTCCGCATTTCGTAATGCTATCATTCAGTCTCGTACCAAAACAAATCTGCTAAATTTGATGATAGAGATTGAAATTTAGTGTCTTTTGAGCTCGAAATTAGATTTTATATTGGTTTGATGCATATGTGATGATGGTTTCCTTAGCATTGGTCTTTTCGATTAATTGCTTCCTTGTCTCTGAATTCTTTTGGGCTCTTTTTTTCTTATCAGTTTTGAATTAGTGAAGCGTTATGCTCTTGTTGTATAGTCTCTAACAGGTTTTACTCAAAATATGTGTTTTTTTTATCTCTTTTAGATGTTGTAGTTTGAAATTGCCTTGCTATGGGAACAATCGTCTTTATGTTGGCCGCTTATCATCCATAACTCGTACCGACACATTAACGTCTATTTAGCAGATATCGAAAGTAATTTCTTATTCTATATCTCTTTCAGGCATGTCCATTAAGAAACATGAAAAATGTTCCATCTTTTTCTGTTCGAAATTTTGCGTCCCATAATCGTTTTTGTTTGCAAATATTTATTTTGGGTCAGTAATGTGTGATAAGGAAAGTAGATCCAATACTCATATTTCCGTCTATCTCATAAGGAATGCATATATTATCGCTGATTTGTGGCCTTGTTGTTGACATCATGAGTTTTCATCTCGCCAAAACTTACGACTTGTACGACTAATACTATTTGGTTTTAAAAAAAAAACTAAAATAAATACATGATAACAAACCCGTCTGCCCATGGAAAAAAGAAGAACCTCTATCTCGCTCCATCTCTCGAATTCACATAATTGGTAGTGAGAGCAAATCAGCTCAAGGTAGGATTAATCTCGTATTTTTGGATTGAAACCTTAGGGAAAAACAGATTATGGTAGGATTGATCGAATCCTCGTGCTAATGATGATCACACTCTCTCATATCAAGAATTCAAGTATCCCATTGAATCCTCGTGTTAATGATGATCTCACTCTTTGATGTTGTAAGTGATTTTGTTTAATTCTTTCATTCCTTTATAACTTGATTCGCGTTTAACAATGTGTTATTACACCTTTTGATTGAAGTTGAGCCGATTTTGTTGAAGATCACGTATCGTTGCCAGAACACTGATTCTCATAACTATCTCTCTAATTGATTTGAGATTAAACCATGATCTTTGTTAATTCTAGATTTGTAGCCCCTTGATTTCATTCTATCAAATCACTGAAATTTATTTGAGGAATCAAAAGATAAAGTTTATAGAATTAAATCTTTGATTTTCACTTTGGTGTTAATGTTAGGTGGTGATATATATACATGATCAATTAGGGTCTTCTCACTTCAAGCTTGCATCCTTTTCTCTTTCAAAGTGAGTGTATCTCTTGATTTTATTTACGCTCAATGGTTAGTTATTTTTTATAGTCTCCAAGTTGCAATCTATTGTTGTGTGTTACTTTTCGTTTAGATGCTGTTGTTCTTGACTTATGTTCATGTAGTTTTTATAAACTAAAAATTATGGGGGTGTGGCACAAACGTGATTTGGATGTGTGTTGGTAATTGTTAATTATGAATAGAAAGCACCATCCTTGTTCATTGAATGATAATGTAGATTGTTAGGTTTTAACTAGTGATGTATTGTTTATAAATATTTTGATGGCTAGTTTCGATATTACGATGGGAGATTCGCTAGATACACAAGGTGTGAAATCTAAAGGTCCAAATAAAAATTGGTGTGAACCTGAACACAAGATGTTAATGTGGCTCCTTATGAAAGAAATTAATCAGGGTTTACGTGATGTTAGTGGCAAGTTTAACAAATTAACGGTGGAGACAAGTTTTTTACCAGCTATACACAGGCAGCTTGGAACAAACAAAACCTCACCGAGTAAAGGAATAGGATGAAGATCTTGAAGGGTATGTACAAAAGCTTGTTTGATCTTCTTCGTTTCAGTTTTGGGTTAGGGTGGGATCCTACAACGAAGAAATTCACGGCTAGAGATGATGTATGGGATGACTATTTGAAGGTACCAAAAATTATAACATGTAATTAATCAACATAGTAGTACTTATGTATAAAATTAAATTTACTGATTCTTTGAACATGCTCATCTAAACAAAAGTCATATGTGTAATGCGTCATTTGAAGATTTTGAGGATTTAAGAATGATATTTGGATTGAATGTGGCAACTGGACAAAATGTTGTGGGATTAGGCGATTCCATTGTTGTCGATGCTTCTCAAGTTGGAGATGATGATGGGCCACATGATTTAAGTCATGTCCAAATATTAGATGATATGGGGGGATCCCATGACGTTTTCTCATCATTAGAGAAAAGAAGGGCTGAATCGATGCAAGTTCAGGCAAGGGAATGGATGAAATACATACAGTGAAATAGTTTGGTAATCAAATTTTGATATGATTCCAAGAAGATGGGAAAAGGAAGCTGAAGAAAAGGAAGTCGAAGACAAAGCTAATAATGTGTGGGATGCTATCAAAGAAATTTCAGATTTGGATGCAGATTTATGTTACGAGACCATGACATTGGTTGACAGTTTAGGTATGAAATCTGTATTTGTGCACATGTCAACAGAACAACATAAGGGATGGATTATGCGAAGCCTTCGTAAATAAAAAGAATGAAGTTGGATGCGTCAAATATTTGGATGGTTTTCCACGTTGGAGTTATTTTTTTTTGCTTGCAATTCTTTGAACTAGATTATGGTTTTTTACTTTTCGTTTTAGCAAGTGTTCTTTAAGCTTTCTTTGATTTTATTTTCAATTTGAGCTTGTTCGTTAACTAGTTTCTTTTTGGTGTACGAACATATGAATCATCCATATGTATCAGTTTTGAATAAGTAGTTCCTCGTTGTTTAATGTTTTTGTATCATATGAATCAGTTTCTACAATTACCCTGTTCGGCACGTGGTCGCAGCGACCAGTTTCTACAACTCCAAAATAGACGTCGACGGAGTTCAGATTATTAAAAGGAGTCGCTCAAAATTCCAGCGATCCATTTTATGTTACGTGACACTCCCTATCTCTCTCTTGCGACACCTACTTCATATCGTCACCGCCGTTTTGCTTTGTGCTTTGCTTCCGTCACTGCTGTTTTGCTTGGTCTCTGACATAGTCGTAGAGACTAGTTAAAGAACATGGCCAATTATGCACGAACTACTTTTAAAAGATGGGAATAAATCAAAACCAAATACTACTATAAAAGGTAAAACAATCGAAGCATATTGCAACTGATAAATAAAATTTCCCATCTTTTAAATAAAACAATCAAAGCATATTCAACCTCAAAATTTTGACAGAGATGAATGGTAGCAAGAAATTCTGTGTAATTTCCAGAATTAGCACCCAATATTCGACAATTTTCCCAAACATAGAATAGAAGATATACCTATATTTAATTATTCTACCTAAAATAAACAAAATAACATATTTTTATTTTCTGGTTTTGATAACTATAATTGTAGCGGGTAAATATAATTAAGCTTGGTGGGGATTATTTGGAGGATAAACTAGGTCTACATATGTATATAATGTGACCTCTCCCTCATTCTCCATTAGCCGCCGACTTGTTGCTTTCTTAAGCGTGAGGTACATGCGTTTCTATAACTTATTTTATTCTGCCTCAGTTGAAAAAGTTCTGTCTCTATGTATTAGCAGTAGGAACATCCTTTTTTTTTGTTTAAGCAGTAGTAACACATCAATCTGATTCAGTCTTCTTTAATTTGTCATTTCTAATCAAACGATAAAAAGTAAAATGTTGGTTATTTTGTTTGTAAAGAGTTGATCGTGTTTAATTTGTGAGATCGTTAACAAACAAAAGTCGTCTCAAGGACAGTTACTCTGTTGGAGAGTTACTCAAGTCGTCTCAAAGAGAGTATATTAGCAGTACGGACATCCTCTTTTTTTTTTTTTGTTTAAGCAGTAGTAACACATCAATTCTGATCCAGACTTTCAGTTTTGTCTACTTTTCTTGGTGCTAAAACGTTTTATGTAATTATGTTTTCGTATAGGATTTTGATAATTGATCATATTGTTCAACAAAATGAAGAGATGCAAGGTAGAAGAAAAAGAAAGAGAATGAGAAATTTGAGTCAGATGTTGATATTTTGTTACGGGATTTGTCGATCCTTGCGAAAATTTGATATTTTGCTTCACAAATGCCACAACATATTAGAAAACCAACTACTAGACTTGGGCATGAATACATACAAAATGTGTTGGTTGAAGATCGCGATCATTTTCGACATTTGTATCGCATGTATCCAGAAGCATTCCTGAAATTATGCAGTATTTTTCGAGTGACGATTGGTTTAAGAGATACAAGGATAGATTCAGTTTCAGTTGAAGAAATATTTGCCACCTTTTTGTTCATTGTTGGGAAAAATTCGAGGTATATACAGGCTCAAGATAGATTGAAGAGGTCGAGAGTCTCAATACGTACGAGCTTAAATACAATCTTGAAGGTGTTAAATGCACTTGCACCAAGCTATATGGCTAAACCTAGACTTGCAGTGCCCACCAAAATAAAAGACAGCAAACAATTTTATCCTTATTTTAAGGTACGTGGTTATTTTTTGTGTGTTTATTTCTTTTAAGTATAGTAAATTTTAACCATTTGTTTTAATTTTCCTAGGATTGTGTGGGCGCTATTGATGGAACACATATCCCTGCAATGATAACAGGAAAATAAACAGCTAGTTCGTAATCAAAAAGGACAATTATCTCAAAATGTTTTAGCTGCATGCAATTTTGATTTAGAATTTATATACGTTCTAAGTGGATGGGAACGTTCAACTCATGACGCAAAGATATTAGATGATGTCTTAACAAGAAACAAAAACAAATTAAAATTTCCTGAAGGTATATCGTTTAGAATCTAACAAAATATTATTTTTGTTATTAATTTGTATTTTATCCTACTTATATTTGTGTACTTTAAATTACAGAAAACTTTTATTTAGTTGATTGTGGAATCGCCACTCGTCGTAATTTTTTAGCTTCATTTTAACGTACTCGGTATCATCTCCAAAACTTTAGAGGACAAAGTAAAGATCCCAACAATCAAAATGATATGTTCAACCATCGTCATTCTAGCTTGCAAAACGTAATAGAGAGTATTTTTATAATTTTCAAATTAAGATTTTTCATCTTCAAATCTGCACCTCCCTTTCCATATAAGACGCAAGCATAGTTAGTACTTGCATGTGCTGTTTTACGTAATTATCTTCGTAAAGAATATCGTTCGGACGTGTTTCTTCCTGAAGAAGGTGTTCTCGAAGAAAATGACATTAATGAAAGCGGCGATGATGAAAATAATGCGTATGAAGAGGCTCAAGGTATTCAAGAACAACAAAGAGTACTTGCTAATAATTGGAGAGCAACAATAGCAGAAAACATGTGGACATCTGTTATGAATATAGAATCATAATGATATACATTTTATGTTATATTTTTAGATTTTATTTTTTATATTGGCTTGTTGAGATTTGAGACTTGACAGTGTTGATTGTCAACATATCTGACTGAACGTCAACAACAATTCTTGGAGCAAGAAGCTCTTTCGCTTTTTGATTGAATTATGATTTCATATTTTTTGGCTTTATCAAGATTATATGAACGTTTCTATGGGTCTTACATGTGTTTGGGCACATAATATGAGTTATAGTATAAAAATGTTAATAATATGATCATTTTATGATAAAAATAAGATCTAATGAAGCAAAGAATATATAGTCTCAGCCATAATCATTTCCAATGTTTCACTAGTTTATTGTGTGTATTGTGTCTAGGAGTGGACAATCTTCACTTGGTTCTTCCAATTCATCTTGAAAGGTGTGATGTCAGCAAGGTTGGTGATACCAAAATTTGCAGCCATGTTTTCAAAGGAGTATGTAGAGAAGAATATTTATATGAAAGGTTATTGTGTATATACACTTATTACACTATGACTATATTTATATGAAATGAAACGGGTGAGATTATTTTAGGGTTTAGAGAACGAATATCAACAACCGTATATTAGCGAATAAGGATTTTAAAGGTATATGCTCGATTTGATAATATCTCAATATCTAGTTTTCGCTAGATTTCGGAAATAAAATACTTTTTCATTGTATATAATGATATTATGATTTATTTAGTTATCAATATTGAACTGATTTTTTTGTTATGAGAATGTAATGATTAATTCGAATAATTTTCTAGTTCTCGATATTGAATTGATTTGTTTGTTATATATGGAAATCAGGTTAAATGATAACTTACAAAACCTTTTATGTCATTAATCTCCAAAGATCTCACTAAATCTCTTGAAAACTTGACAGGCTGAATCTCCGAAGATCTCATTCAACAACCACAAAGCCATGTTCAACAACCACGAAGCCCGGTTAAACAACATCGAAACCTTATAACATTGAGAAGCAATGGCAATCAGATCATCCAATATTACACTCTAGATCCGCGTGTTTTACCGTATTTAATAAATATAGATCTGACACGACGTTGTGATGTCATTTACGTTATTTTGAAATAGTATAAATGTTTCTAATTAAAAATTTAAAACAAATAGTTGAACCATCATTGGTTCAGGTGCAAGAGCAAATTAGATGAACCGCATGGCAGAACTTGATCTGGTTCTATTTTTATGTGTTTTTTTCCATCTTCATTGGTTCCAACGGTGGCAGCTGCGAAATCCGCTATTGGGTTAGCCATTTTCGTTATAACTTTCCGAGTCGTTTTTATATATATAATACATATAATATTTTTTAGAATATAACTTAAAATCAGTTTAAAAATTACTTCATATAAAATGTTTTGCTATATTATCATCTGTTTATTTTCTTCAAAGAATCACATGTTTACTAACATTTACGAAATATCTCTTAAAGTTTTAAATAATAATATATTTTGGACTCTTAAAGTATTTGTTCATTTAATTCAAAAATACATATTCAAATATGGTAAATTAATAAAGAAAATTCAATTTAAGATATTTAAAAAATTACGTATTTTTAAAATCTTTTATTTAAAATACATGTTAAAGAATATGTGAAACCAATATTACAAATTAATATAATTATTTTAGTATGTGTACTTTATGTAAAACATTTATTTAAAATTAATATATATATTTCATTTGTAACGCTTGATCCGCTTTCACCATTCAACAAATATTTTGACGTGTTCGAACCGCAAATTAAGAAAATAAGTAAATATTTTGTCTTAACTTTTACTAATACCTTTTTCCAAACAAAATAAAAGAGAGTCAAATTGTGAGTGAAAATGTCATAAAGATATTTTTAATATAGTAAAGGTGAGTGAAAGTTTATGTTCAAATTGTGAGAAGTAAGAGTGAAAGTTTGAGCTCACTGATTGAGGTCATTGGCTTAGGGTCAAGATCGTAGATCTGAGGTCATTCATGTCGATGTTGTTTCCATTCAAGAGATCCACTCTTAACATTTTGGTATCTTATAGACAGATAGTATATATATACGAAACATAATAATATACAATTAATTAAAAATTGCAATTAATCAAAAATAACAAAACTAAATAAAATCAACAACCAAACATATACAAATATTAAATAAATTTACCCTACATATATATTTGAAAATTTCAAATATTTAATTTTATATGTTAAGTTTCTTCTATATTTGAAATCATTGATTTTTAAATTATATAAAAAAAACTGAACCTTGAATAAATTAATTTGTATTTATATTATAATATATATTAGATAAATATAAAACATAAATATTCTAACTTTTTTTTTCTTTTTTTTTATATATATAAAACCGTTACAAGATAGTATGACGGTGATCATACAGTTCAATAAAGCGGAAAGAGTAACAAAGCACACAAAAGATTTCAAAGCATGACAACTAGGGAGGAAAAAGAAAACGTTTTGAAACCAAATTCGACTATATGGATTTAACCAAACCCACCTCGTCGACCACGATTTCCTCGACCTCGTCTTCCTCTTCCTCTTCCTCCATGACCAATATTTATTGCCTTGTTCGGAAATTGCAACGGTCTGTCTTGGAGATGTTTTCCTGAAAATGTTGACTTTAGATTCATTATGAGATCCTCATCTGAATCCTCAGACTTGTCAGAATCAACCATGTTTGAATCTTCGCGCAGAACCACATCCGATGCTAAATCCAGCACCGCAAATTTATTTGAACTAGAAGCTTTGCGGAAAGAAGTATTAGTACTAGATTTGACCCCTGCAGTAGAGGTAGTGTTATTTGTAGAGACCTTTGCGGGAGTAGCCATCACTTTCATGGTTGAAGAAAGTATGGCAGTATTTGAATCTGAAATTTGCAAGACCTCCTTCTCAACTAGCTGAGGACCGACAACCACATCTTTACTTGCATCAGTAATTGCTACTGATCCCAAGCCAATGACAGTTTCTTCTTTCGAGTTTGAAGAGGAGAGAAAGTCGGTGATAGTACCTATAACTTGAAGGGGTAAAACCGATGTGTCATCAACAGTTTTGTGAAACCCTTTCAATATCGCTGCACCATTAGAAACAATAGCCGTATCTAATGCCTTGGTTGAAGCATTGACAATGCTATTCTCATTCAAAGGAGTACCATTATTACAAGCTGAAACGACAGTCTTCTCTAAACCTAGACCCAAACACCTAGATTATTTATGTCCCAAGTGACCACATAAGCTACACTTAGAAGGCAGCCACGAGTAAACGACATCAACCATAGTTATTGAGCCACATTCTTCTTTTAAAGCAACCCTTTGAGGAAAGGGTTTATCAAGTTTTACCTCGACCAAGATCTTAGCTTCTCCCATTTGGGTTGGATCCAGCCAAGGTCTGCTAGTTAACATAGTCTCCCCAATCCCCGAAGCAATCCATTTAATCCCTTTAAAAGAGTATAACTGGTTAGGGATGTTCTTGAGCGTAAGCCAAGCAGGAATCATTGTGATCTCCGGAACTTCGAAATTGGCAACGGGTGACCAAGTTGAGACGAACATCAAACAATCATCCACGTGCCACAATGCTCTCTAAAGAATCCAACAGCGAGTTGCCTCATCTGGAATGTGAAAGAGATAAGAAGACTCACTCAGTTTCTTAGTAAATATTCTACAATTTCTTCCCCAAATCTAAATTCATAACAGCATGAACCAATCCTCCAGAAGGAGCAACGCATTGATAGAATTGTCCTACAATAAACTCCTTTTGATTCTCAATCCCTTATGACAAAACATGACTAGGGAGATTTACCAAAGGGGTTCCATGCTCTAAGTAATCCGGCGTAGTAACTCGATGCAAATTACGCTTCGATTGATCCATCTTTGCAGCCCAAGGATAATCCTTTGAAAAAACTTTCAGAGACTCATCCTCAACTGTTCGAGACCTATCAATAACCTTTGAATCCTTACTATGATCAATACCAACAGTAGTCATCCGCTTCTTACCACTAGAGACCACAAGTGAAGGCCATCTCTGCGTAGATGATGTGTCTGTTAGCTTGACCTGCTGCAAGATGATGAGAGGTAGAACTGACGTTGCAAGGAACCTGCCAAGCTCCTTTGAGAGTCGACACCGGAGAGGCAGGGGACTTCTCTGGACAACAGGTTCAATTGTCGGAGTTGCAATCTCAATCAAACTCTTCACTAACGGTGCTAACTGAGACTTGGTAGTAGCTGAATCAATTGAAACCGCCGGAAGAAAATAATCTTGAATAGATCGAGAATTACTCAACCCTATTCTAGCAGCTGAGAGAATCAACGGTGTATTTGGGGGAGGATTAACCGGTGGGGAAGAGCTCTCCTGCGTCCACCTATGTAAATAAGGCCACCTAGGGTCTGGAGGATCGACGACAGCGACGACTCCTCCGGGAATTGCTTCTGCTCCTTTGTCGCGAGATGAACTAGAACTTGAAATCATTGAAAGACTAGGTAATCTCGCCGGAGAATAGCAGAACGAGAAGCAATCGACAAATTCGCGGTGATTACGGCTTCGCCGGAGAGTAGCAGAGCCGAGAACTTTTTTCTTTGATACCAAAAAGAAAAATAAATATTCTAACTTGAAATTGATGTTATATTCATAGTTAGATAGAAAATATAAAAATAAAATTTTTTTTGTTAAATTATAAGAAAAAATGATAATTGATTAGTGGTACATATATATTAAAATGACAAGGATTGTATAAACTTTAGGTCACATAATTAATATTCTATATTCTAATGATTTATATTATTTTTTTAGTCATTACGTATATATATACTCTATATTTACCAAAATATTATAATGTTAATGTAGCTCAATGGTTGAGTGTCTCTTATGAGCCCAAAGGTCAGCTATTTGATTCCCCTTGATCGAAAATTTTTCTTCTTATTTTCTAATGTCCAGAACGACATCGTTTTTATTTCACGGAGATTATAATGGAAAGTTTCAGCCCCGATCGTTTGGTTGATGGAAACATAACGACATGCCTTGAATGGCCAAGTCAACAAAACTTGATCATTTTTTTCAAAAGTCAAACTAAAAGTTAGGATTTAAATGTCTTCTCTAAAGTTTATGCTTTTTTATCTCAAATTTGAAAGTTCGCGATTTTTGACATTTTTACTATTTATAATTGTCTACATTAGTATCAGGCCCGGTTATTGGGTTGTGCAACTAGGACAGATGAACATGATTCAATATAATTTTGACATTTTTTCAGTATTTAGGCCCGTTTGTATTAAAAAAATTTAGAAAAAGCTCAAAAAATTTGAATTCTGTTTATATACATCATTTTTTTTTCAAACTATTGAGATCTGGACCCAATAATAAACTAAGCCGGGCCTGATTGGGATAGCGTGTATTATGGGTTTGTTTCTTTCCAAATGAGCTATGTAGATCTTAGTGAGTCATAGTCCGTTCTAAGAAGAAATCTATGCAATAAGAACATGACATTCTTTTTAAAGTTTATCCGCACAATCTTCCTCCTTTTTTAAAGTTTATTTCACATCCAAAACACTAATCATTTATAATTTCTACTAAAAACATAATTTTTTGGATGTACATACGGTGAACGATGGAGTTGGGATGGTAGGATTGTACGAAATGTAATTATGACAAGTGGAATTAGGGTGAATTCTATCTTTTAAGATTTGTTTCACACAAATTAAGAAAATAAGTAAATATAACAAATCTTGACTAAAGGTTTGGACTAAAGGTCTATGTTTGACATTTGAAAATGGACTAAAGGTCTCTATTTTACATTTGAGAAAGAAAACAAAAACAAAATTGGGTACCCAAGGGTAGTCTTGGATCTCATCGGGTTTTTTCAAGATCCAAAACCCATTCGGGTTTATTGGATTCATGTTTTTGGTTGACATGCTCAATTTGGGCTTGGGTCGGGCTGGGTTTTTTTCCCACAACAACATCCCTACTAAATATTATTTCTTCCCTTTTCAATGAAGATCCTTACATTATGAATACAATACAACGTTCTCTATACAAATTCTTTATATATTTTTCATATTTTCTTATACTTTAACAATGCGTATTTGTCTTGTACTTTTGTCTTTGAGAGTTTTAACCCACAAATAATATAAATACTTGAGTGTGTAAATCCGACATCAACTGAGACATGAGTTCCATCAAGTGCTCCAACACAAATCTCTAAAAAATGCCAATATCGATCATCATTCATCAAAACAGGGTTTACTCGTGTAAATTTACCTTCTTGTGGCTTTAATGTATCCGCTGCAAACTTTAAAAGAGCACTCAGAACATCTTCAATCTTTTTTTTCACTGTATCCAATGATCGCTGATATCTTGCAGCTATATCTCGAACATTCTTATCCTAACAAACCATCTCGAGAAGCATCTTACATAAAGCTTCAAATGTTCTTTGGTTCATTCGGAGAATGTCATAACATTGTTGATCTGATCCATGCATAAGATGTTGAACATGACGCCATCCTGCTCCAAGATCTGTTCTATAATTTAATCTCTCCATAGTAAGTGAGTTAAGAAAACCATAATAATCACCATCATCATCATCATCATCATCACCCAACATTCACCTTCTAACCATCTGCAAAAAAGTAACTCCCCATCAAAAGATATTCAGATTTAATTAAGTGTTAAGGTCATACAAAAAAAGATAAATTAGCCACGACCAAAACATGGTTACCAAAATATGACCAAAACAAAAGAAAGATTCAAATTTCATCAAGTGTTAAGGTCATAAAAAAGACACGTAAAGACAAAGTGAAACTTATGCATTTTTGCTTCAGATTTCAACAAGTGTTAAGTACTAAAAATATGATTCAGATTTCAACAAGTGTTAAGGAAAGATAAATACAAAATACTGAAAATCTCATCAATCAACACTAAAAATCATCAAGGAACCTTCTAGTCCTAAGCTCCAAAAATTCAATTTTATCTTCAGCCCTAGGAAACGTTATAAAACAATGTCGGCTGGCTTCATCAACTATAAGATTCTCAACTGTTGCTTTGTGAAATGGAGACCACATCCTAACTCCAGGCAATCCATTAAGCTTCTGTAATACACTCTTAACACTATATTCATTCTCACTCTCCAACATCTGTACTGCTATCCTATTCTTCTTGTCAAGAACTTTGGTCCGTCTTACAACAGCTTCAACAGAACCACTTAGATTTGAGCTAAGCAAAGAACTTTAACAAAAACCCATAAACATAAGATCAAAATAGAAGAGAAGAGTCAAGAGAAGAGAAAGCATTTCTTAAATTTTCAATCTCACAAAACAAACCTGAAGAAGTAGATGTCGTCAATGTTTCAGCTTGATGAAAAAAGAAAGGTTATGAACAGAGGAGGATCGTCGAAGAACAAGCTTGAAATCGCCGATAGATCATGAGAAAAAGAAAAAATTTCGATGAGTAGCTTTAGCCGCAACCATTGGGGTTAGATGTTTTGTGATTCTCAAACATATTGAGGGTAATGTTGTTATTTTCCACTTAAATCGCAATTTAACGCTGAATTAAAACGGCGTCAACAATTTTTAGCAGCAGCTACTTGCGTTTGCCATAATGTTTGGCCGCATCGTCTTGCGTCCACCTAACGAACATGCACATGCACATCGCGGCTGCGATTGTCGCAAGTAGCTGCGGCGACCAAACGAACAACCTAAACTTAATAAAACATAGATTAGATACATTTAGTTGGTGAAACTTAATAGAGAAGCATGAAATTTTATGGATTAATATGTAATTGCCTAATTAAATAAAGCAACTTATAAATAGGAAGCCATTGATCTCAAGTATACCTATTTTCACTACACTTTCTCGATACCTAACTTATATACTTGCCTAATCTACTCGTCTGCTTACAGATTTGTTTTGGTAGACGGACAACCATAGATGAAGATACGCGTAAACACTCATTGTTCGTCTTGGTCTAGCATTGAGTTCAAAATTGTAGTGGATCACTTCGTTGATATATAAACAAATTACTACATAAAATGATTCACTTTTTTAGTGCAAACTGAATGAATATACAGGCAAGTGAAATGAAAGAGTTCAGAAATGGAGAAAACGCTTACTTAAGCAATGAAGTGATGGGAGTTGATGGAAAATGGAAAATGGAAAGTTAAAAACAGTGAAATTCCATTAACTTACCTCCGTTTATTTGTTCATCGTGTAGTGTAGTATATACGACTCTTTGACTGGCTTCTTTTTCTACACAAGCTTAACACCGCTATCGTCACACATCTTCAACGCTTCTGTGTTAAAACCAAACAAATAAAGCAAATCGATTAGGAAAAGAATCACATAACAGAATCACATATTGTTTTTCATTGGCATTCGCTTTGATCAAAATTTCAGTTTCAATTATTATAAATTGGAAACTGAAGCACCGATGGAGATGAGGCAATCAATTATGGGAATCTTAGTCACAATCTTAGGATATTTTATATAGGAAATTATGAGACGTTTCTACTCATAATTTAAGTGAGGAGCGAAAACATTTATGGAGGAGAAATAACACAAGGACGTGAAAACCTAATGCACTAAAAAAAATTGGATGGATAATGTGGCAAGATTTAAGAGAAGTTCTTCTTATTTGATGAGATGGACACCTTAACTGATCTCAAAGAATTCATTTTATCAGTAGTAGATTGTACAATATAAAATCCTAGTTAAGAATCCGCACTATGTGCGGAATAAAACGAATAAATTATTATGTGTAAAATTATTATGTGAGATATAATATTTGTTTGTATATAACAAAATATGTAACTAAAGTTTTTTGTTTTATTTAAACTTACGTTGATTTCGTGTAAGAATACGTTCTACCCATGAAATATTTAAACCTGATTTTTGAAATCTTTTGAATTTAGGCGGTATGTTAAAATTCTCTATAATCAAATAAATATAATTGACTCAAAGATTAAAATCGGAGGAGAATGCAAATTGTTAACATGTTTATCATATACTGTAAGTAGTCATATGATATATTGTTCAAAATCGTATATTTTTTTAATGGTTTTGTGTTAATGATTATTGAAAAATTAACTCTAATGCCCTCTCCTTGATGCCCCTTTTCAACTCTACCCTTTTTTTTGCTATTTTCATTTCTACCCCATCTAATAGTTTTATCCCCAAACTACCCCATCTAATATTATTATTCCCAAACTACCCTTAATGAACTACAAACACTTCATCGACCTAATTTTATTTACTCTTTCTCTTGTTCTTCCTTCGTCGGAAATTGTTTAATTTGTCACCGTTGCATCCCGTCGTCGCCGTCGGAGATTGTCGGATTCGTGTTGTCGATTTCACCGTCTCAGTCTTCATTCAATCTCTTGCTTTTCCCAGGTTTGTTTTTCGAATCGATTTCGAATTTGTAATGTTAGCCTAAATGTCTCGATTTCGAATTGGTTTATTCGATTTTGTTGTTGCTTATGTGAATTCGATTTCTAAATCATATTATCTGTCGTAAGTAAGAACTCTTTCAAGGAGAAACAGATTGGTTGAGAATCAACTCTAAACCAAAGAGTTTATCCTTTAGTCATCACTCTCTTCTGCATGAGGTAGTGGAAAAATTTCCCTGAAAATTTTACACCCCTCTTTGCCTTCATTCTTGGTCCCAATTCAACTAAAGAACCAAAAAAAGAACTTCTAATCTTGTCAAATAAACTCTCGCCTAACGCTTCCTCTACTTTATTAACTAAAATCCAATCCGAATGTTGCTGAACCGTACCCATTGCAATAGATTCGTTACCTTCTTTGTAGATCTGTTCAGGCAATGTAAGGATTTCACTCTCTGAATCCATCTGCGAAACATGTACAAAATAAATCAGATTCGAACTGAAATTTAGATCTAAACTATTGTCAGATCCACTATAAAATCGAGAGTCATATTACCGTCGGATTTGGCGATTTCTCTGTCGGATCTATCGATCTCCAAATCGAAGGAAACTCTTCGTCGGATTTCTCTGGGGATTGTTTCTCGTTAGAGAGAAATAAATTCGGCGATAGATCAGAATTCGTCGTCGGAAAGAAATGAATTCGGCGTCGGAAAGAAATTAATTAGGCGTCGGAGAGAAATGAATTCGGCGTTGGAGAGATCTGAATTCGTCGGCGAAGAGGTTTGTCGGAGAGAACTGAATTCGTCGGCGAAGAGGTTTGTCGAAGAGGAAGAGGTTTGTCGACAGGAGAAATAAAAGTGAAACTCTAATTATTCATTAAGATCAAGACAGTAATTTTCCACACTAGAAGGGGCAGTTTTAAAAATGGCCATCAGGAAAGGGTATTGTTGCAAAATGTCATTAGAAAAAGGGACTTTTGCAAATCTCCCATGATTATTAAGATTACTCATGTTAGGTGTTCAATTTTGTTAATTAAATAATAAATTGTAATTTTGTTTAAGGGCATCTCTAACTCATCCCTATTTTTGTCTCTAAATTCTATTTTTTGTCTCTTTTTCACTCCAACTCATCTCTATTCTCACCTCTATTATAGAGATCTCTATTTCTTTCTCTATATATAGAGACAAAAATAGAGATCTCTATTTTTTCCTCTATTTTTCCTTCTAACAAATAGAGATCTATATTTTTGAGGAACCATTGGAGTAAAAATAGAGATCTCTATTTTTGTCTCTATATATAGAGAAAAAAATAGAGATCTCTATTTGTTAGAAGGAAAAATAGAGGAAAAAATAGAGATCTCTATTTTTGTCTCTATATTTCGAAGAAAAAATACAGACAACCATTGGAGATGGTCTAATTAGTTGAGTAAAAATATGTGGTTGTTGCACTACAAGAATATTGTGTTTTAATAGCACTATAATATAGCGTTTATGTCATTAATGCTATTGTTATGTAACCACTTTATTTTAAATAGCGTTTGTGCATAAAGAAACGCTATGATATAATAAACTTTAAGTCACATTTTTATAAATCAGGTTTTCAATAGCAGATATAATTAAAAACGCTATGTTAAAGTTAGGCGGTAACCTAAAAAATTAGATCCCGCTACTTAGAAAAAATTCATTCTTTCTGGGATCGAAAAATCCCCAAATTTGCAAACCTAATTTTTTGCTCGATTTCTTCCCTCTCTATCAATTTGTCTCGATTTCTTCCCTCTCTATCAATTTTGCTCGATTGCAAACCTAATTCCATCTCAGTATTCTTTTCCAACCAAATCTAGCTCGCTCAGTCACATTATCTCATCTCCAGCTCGATTTAGGAAGACGAGAAGACAATATCTAGCTCGCTCAGTCTCGTTCAATCTAAGTCACGTTCTTCACGTTCTTCATCTCCGGCTCGATTTAGGTATTTCACTCTTATCCTCTATTGTTATCAGATCTCCTACTCTATTGTTGTGCATGCTTAACTGGAATTCTCTTTGATAATTGTATACACCTTCCGTCGGAGTGTTTGTACCATGGATAAAGCTTGGGTCTGGTTACCAAGGTAAGACGTTGCTCTCGTTCTCCTTACTCTTCTTTAATCTCGTTCTCGGGCTGAAAAAGTTTAAGTTTTCTAAAAGAATTTCAATTTTGATTGCTTACAGGATTTGCCTTGAGTATGAGGAAGGAGCGACTAAGTTTGTATTTGATTCAGCAAGCTGTTTGGGTAATGTATCAGATATGTTTTGCCCTTGTGTTGATTGCCGCAATATGGTTCATCAGTCAAATGAGACAGTGTTAAAGCATCTAGTGATTAGAGGGATGGATATTAAGTATAAGAGAAGTAAGTGTTGGAGTAAACATGGGGATAGAAGTAACAATACAGCAGAACAGACGTCTGAATATGAGGCTTATGATTTGTTTAGCACAGCTTTTATGGCAAGTGAGGAGAAGCTACCATCGCCGCACCATAATGTTGAAGAGTCAGAAACAATGGACAGTAAAGAAGAAGTTGAGTTCAGAAAGAAGTTAGAGGATGCAGAAACTCCATTGTATTCGACTTGTCTGAACTACGCAAAGGTTAGCGCAATCAAGGGACTTTACAGGATAAAGGTCAAGAGTGGTATGTCAGAGAATTTTTTTGATCAGCTTCTGAGACTTTTTCATGATATGTTACCAGGAGGAAATGTGATGCCTAAGTCTACAGATGAGATGAAGAGATTTCTGAAGATTTTTGGTTTTGGTTATGATTTCATTCATGCCTGCAGAAATGATTGTATACTCGACCGGAATCAATATGAGGACTTGATGAGCTGCCTAAGATGTAGTGAATCACGATGGGAAAAGGACAAGCATACGGGTGAGGAGAAAAAAGGGATTCCAGCTAAAGTGTTGAGGTACTTTCCTATCAAAGACAGATTTAGGAGGATGTTTAGATCAAAACGGATGGCTGAGTCTTTGTGTTGGCATTTCACTAATGCTA
>Ga0041059_1001162_pt1 | contig 21081 bp, 22 predicted proteins | sample AraColnosormetaG_FD_56232 | JGI IMG/M metagenome (GOLD analysis project Ga0041059, IMG submission 56232) | Arabidopsis roots microbial communities from North Carolina, USA - Col MF nosort | ecosystem: Host-associated > Plants > Roots > Unclassified | place: USA: North Carolina | collected... | reverse complement strand
TTTTTTGTTTTTTTTTTTGTCTTAAGCGATGAGTTCCTTTCATTTAAAATCAATATCGATATTAAGAATACGGGATGTATGGTCGGTGGTTAATTTTAGGCCTGAAAATATGGAGCTGTGATTTTTGACAATTTGCGATGGAGTATCTACTGATGTCAATGATGTTAATTTGCAATGTCGTCTCCAAGTTACTCATGATTTTGTAAATATAACATGTGGAGACATTTTGTTGCATAATGTGAGATATTTTTAGGATGAGATCAATTGTCTCAAGCTTTGGTGATTTTCTTAGACATATACATATCATTTTCATTTCTTCACAAGTTTTATCGGAAAACAAAGCTAATTAGTAATTACTCCTCATCTCTCTATGAAGGCCCAAAATGCAATGCAAAAAGTGTCAACTCTGTGTGAACCCTAAAACTTGCGGAGCAGTTTAGAAATTTAGTGACATTTAACTTAAATAAATAATCAGGTGGTTGGAACGTCTTGCATTAGGTGTTGTTCCTAATTGTTAGGCCTTCTAAATCCGACAAAGTATTTTTGCATTAGGCTACAAATTTCTTAAAGTCGAATTAATCACTTCAGACATATCATACGCCTAGCAACCCTCTGAATCTGGTTCAATGTTTGTATATAGCCAAATTAATATAAGATTTTTTTATATATAGATAAAACATCACCCATCAGTGATGGGCCATCACCCTAATTATAAGACATTGTGTAACTTATAACAACCTTCCATAACTGGTGTTAAGAAACCAAATGTGATAACTGATAAGATTATTTGCTTGCACATATCACCAATGAGATGATTTGTGAACATGTTAATGAATTAAGTATTTTTATTAATAAAGGTATAATGAAACCTTCATATCAAATTATGTGGGTGAGATGGAGGCATGGATGTGTTTGTTAGGCTCATACCTGAGGCCTCGTATGTTTGGCCTATTTCTTTGTTAGAATCTTAATTTGGTAATGAACAAGACACAAGCTTTTACATCTTGACAGAAACCTTTAAAATCCATCTAATTAGATGATTTATAAGATGCTTTATTATTATGATCTAACCACGTTTATATATTTTATTCAAACTGATTAAGTTTGCGTTGATTATTTACTTCTCAACCCATTTGCTAACTGTATTAAGTAAATTAACAAAATATGATTTATATATATGAACCATGGAGCTTTATGAAGAATTCTGAAAATTTCAGCTGTTTGATCACTCAAGAGGATACATGAGTTTGTTTGTACCAAACATAAATAATGCTTCACATTATTGGATTCTTCAGCGCTAGAGACATTCTTAATCAATCCAAGTAAAAATATTATGTCGATACTCCAAAAAATTGGGCAAAGCTTGGATACTTCGGCTCCCATCCTATCTCCGCTCGTGTCTTAGAGTTGTTCAGCTTCTTCCCTAAAGGACCACTGGTGCCTACAAAAGCCAAAGTTGTCAGACTCCATGAAGCTTAAGGTTTTTCAAGACAACTACATGTCAATGTCTGAAGAAACTCACTTGTAAAACCTTTGAACTTCTTATCAAATTTTCCGCTTTGAGCCATCAGGTCCATCACCTCTTGCCTGAGAAGAGTGAGGGGTCAAACATTTGATGTCTCATCAAAAGTTAGAAAGTAATCTCAAAGTTAGAACGAAAGCAGCATTACCTTGACAAAGGATGGTTGTCACAACCCAAGAAAATCCGAGCACCGGCTTTCTTCTTCATGATTGCAACTGCCAGCGATGCTGCATCCTGTTCAAAAACACATTAGAGAACCTGATAAGAGACTAATGTATAGTACACTGCCATTCTAGAAAATGAGTTCAATCTGCAGATCAACTAATTAGTTATGAGAGTGAACAAAATCACAAATATACCTCATAGTGTATGAGATTTAGAATATGATCAGGACGAGCATCAATTGTCTCCTTACTCAACCAGTAAGTATGTGCACCTCTAGTTTCTGTGTATAAAAAGTTCAGGAGAAACATAATGCTCAAATCTTCTACAGACCAAGAAAAAAGTCTTTCAATACTTGCTCATTCAGTTTCAGTATCGAAATCCAAAAGGATATGTAAAGCCCTGCTAGTCTAAGGACAGTCCCTCCACATTCCAACACTACTTTTTCAGCTTTCAAAAGCACATCAGTTCTTGGACTCTTTCCCAGTGGCACTACTGGAGAATCCTGCAGTGAAGGGTAACGAACTTAGAAATTCTTATTGAATAGCACATATATATATTCACAATGAACAAGAATTTGCATTGTGGTCTCAAATATCAAATTTTTTTATTGATTGTATACTTGATTTTCATAGATTTTAAATGTGAGAGACTCTTTTCCCCAAATTACCTCAACAAGTAATTGTGTTAAACAACTTTGATATAGAATAATACTAAATGTGGTGTTAAAGTCTAAAACTAGGAATTTTAGGATGGAGAAAACTGAAAGAAAATAGGTATTCAGGTGCTGAGACAAACCTCGTTGCATTCTCCGTTATCAAAGCAATCATAAGGTGCAGAACTAGATGTGAATAAGAATGATCCTTCGCCATTCCAGTTTGATGCTGCATTCCTGATCCGATTGTAAACACAAGCATACACACATATTAGACAGTTGAATGAAGGCAAATGTTTTTACTGTTGTCACATAGGATGAACTAAAAAGCACAAATTGACGTTTAGCTTCATTTTTCTTCTCCAGCTAATAAAGTCAAGCGCACAATAGTCGACATTTCTGGCATTCACTAACAGATCATAATGCATAAATTGACTTTCTAGTTATTAAAACATAAGATTTTTTGTAATTAATCACCTGACTTCACCAGCATAATCAGCGCTTTGTGATGGTGGAGCACAAAAGATCACATAGGAGAACTTTCCCCCATATTCGGTTCCTTTAAGAGATGGTTTGATACCCAAATTCTCCAACTCACCATGATGATTTGTTGTTACTGTCTGCCCAAAGATTTGAGACTCTGGATGTTCCTGCTCCACATATAAAGCTCTAACTCTAACTTCCATATTGTGAAAAACATGACTCTTACTATATATACGTTGTGAAGAAAAAGTACTAGTCACTATCCACACACACACCATATTGATAAACACTCAAGACACATTAAAACAGGGATTTGCAGGACATCATAAACGTTTTTGTTTTCGTAGTACAGAAACACCATATCTATCGGATGTTCTATAAGAAGAATATGAGTAAGTATCAAATTGAGCTAAGTCCCCTGTAGGGGATATACAACACAGAAATTATACCTGTCTCCACTGTTCTGCAACTAAGCGTCCAAGAACACCCGGTCCAACAATCAGCAGATCGTTTGCTCCAATTGAAACATGAGACTGGACCTTCAAGCCATCACTGGTCTCACCTTCATACAAAACAACATATTAAAAAGGTCACTACTTTGGAGAGGCAGATCACTAAACCTTCATTTACCATATTCTTAGCTTCCTCATCAATGTAATCAGAAATTGTAAATCATTCGAAAGCTCTAATTACCTCACTAAGCATAAAAGATTAACATAGGATTATCTTAAAAGTCAAAGTTCACTAATCCTTAAAGCAGTCGAATTGAAGAAGTAGAGAGTGAAGATACCAATGGTGGAGGAAGAAGAGGCTTGAATAGGGGTCGCCATTAACGAAGACGTTAATGGAAGAAAAAACGAGACTTTGGGTTTATCCTCCTGACGTCTCAAAGCAAACTTAAGTGAATATGAAGAAGACGCTGAAGTCGAGTGCTTGGAAAAGTGGTGAGTCGATAGAATTCTTGAATTGATCGTCGGAAATGAGATGCAAGAGATGAAACCCATTAAGACAAAAAAGCAAAAAGCTTTGGCTTTTGACGACGAAAAAGATTGAGTTGGCGTGGGGAAAGAGATGGGATTCTCCGTGAGACTTTGGTAATGGGTTCTCTTGGTGTGTTTTAACCAATGGCGTATTTACACGTCACGACGTCCAATGTTGTAGAATATTGGTCTTTTTTTTCGTTTCTTTTCATATTCTAAGTTTGTTTATAGGAAACAAAAGGAATGACATTTGCTATTAATATTAATGTTAAGGATTCGATAGTTTTACAGTTTACACACTCTTCTGTCTCTCTACTCTTCACATGAGCTCAGCTTCTTCGGTGTCTCCATCAACATCTTCAACATCGTTCTCGTCATTCTCATCTGTTGCATCTGGGTCTATTCCCTGCAACAAACACCCCAATTTTGTGAATACACTAAACATCATCCTTGTTCGAGCTTCATAATAAAATGGTTCGATTTGATTCTTCCCAACCTTCATTTGTTTCTCCAAGCGATCTAGTCCCTTTTTGGCTGCCTCATTCTGTGGATTTATTCTGCGTTTACATTATTTACACTCTGTTATATCGTTATTGTTTCGCATAGGAGCAACAAGAACTATAAGCACTACTGGCTTAGAATTTCATAAACCTTAATGCAGCTTGAAAGTGTGATAAAGAATCTTGTAGCATATTCGTTGCAGCAAACACTTGAGCTAGCTTGACGTGGAGAGAATCATCTGCATAATCTTTGAGATATCGTTCAAGTAGTGATACAGCATCTCCATTCCTCCCTTCCATTAGATGAAGCTCAGCTAGGGCTAACACAGCTCCAAGGTACCCAGGTTCCAGCCTCAGACCTGACTCGTAAAACTTTTTTGCCTGTTATAAAACCATATCATTCTACTGTTACACCATAAATTTTTATACATAATGTAAAGATCACAAGAAGATACTCACAAGCTCTGAATAGTTTCTCAGATTTGGTATACACTATGCTTATCAAAATTGAGATTTGAACAGTTAAGTTTAAGGAACTTTCCCAGTTTCAATATTTAGTATTATATGCAACTAACTCCCTAAAGCTTTCACCGCTTCTGATTAAGATGTAAAAAATCTGGATAGAATATTGATATGATGAAAATTGACACCATAGAAGCATAACAAAGCTGAATGTTTGTACCTTTTCCCTGCCACTTGATGTAAACGCATGAACATCACCAACTAATTTCAGAGCCTTCGCGGATTGAGGCATTGCATTCATTGCTTCCCTGGCGGTATACAATGCTTCTTTGGTTTTACCAAATGCAAGATAAGAATGGACTAAGCCTGAAATGACCTCAATAGCGCAAGTTAATTACACACTCCAACCTTTTCATGATTGTTAAAGGTTTATACCACCAAAACAGTACAACAGTGGAAGTGTATATCAGATCTTTTTCCCTCGTGAACCAGACCTTGATATGAACGAAGATCGGACCTCAAATTCTGGGCAGCCCTGAAGGCGATCGCTGCAGCTTCTGGTCGTTTTGCTTGTAAAAGTAGATTTCCCTGACGTCTTAACAAATTAGTGGATATATATATATATGCAAACTTACTAAAAATAAATAAACTCCTCGTTGAACTAGCTTACCTTCATTATGTAGCCGGGTATGTGCCTCTCGTCTACCCTGATACTCTGATTGCATAGTGTATGTCATGAGCTATCACACAAAGATTTTGGCACAAAAATTCAGTGTCAGAAAAAAGCTAACCTTCTCAGCATAAGATAATGCCGTCCTTGCATCTTTCCTTTCCCATAGTACAGACAAAGCAACAAATACTTCTGCTCTGGTATGATCAACGCTTAATAAATCGTGGACGAGCTTGTTTAGCCTGGAATAATCACACTTAATCTGAAGCAGCATCGCATACTCATCCATACTGGTTAGTGTGTAAGGATCAATTGACCGAACCTATAAAAGCTTTTAGATGATTATGCATGAATTAAAGAAGTTGAGAATTGAGAAAAAAATATCCATGTGGTGACTACCTTCTCAAATCTCATTATGGCCTCATCATTTTTCCCAATAATGGCTTCAACCTATACAAATGAAATAAATGTCAATCAGCGTCAGTCATGATAAAATGAAAAATTCAGGTGAAATTCTGTTTGCATCGTAGTCGATGTCATCCCTAACCTTTGCTGTCTCAGTCAACAAGTGTACATTATTTGGAAATCGTTGTAAGAGTTCAGCAAAGAGTTCCAGCGCCCCTGAGTAACAAAAAAATATTACACCATATCCAGTAAAGCAAGCATCAGATTGCAGAATTTCCCACAAATAAAATGCAAGAAATGAAATCTACAAGGTTAAAAAAAAAGAACTAAATGCCTTATTTCATCCATTGTAGGCATAGGCATCCCAAAAAGAAAAGAGAGCTACCTTTGTAAGCATGCGAAGCAACACAACACTGGGCCTCTACATAACGCTGTGAAAACAAAGAAAAATTACCGAAAAAGACAAAGAAGAAAATAGATTTTATTGCCAGGTATGCTACAACATGAAACCAATGAAACATCCATCCAAGAAAAGTTATGTGGAGTATTAGTTTCCTGGTTAAATAGTCGAGCTTCTACTAACACAAGAACATCAAAGCACTACTTTGTTAAAGGGAATAATACTATTAAGACGATTTATTCACTTTCCACACATGAACAGCTTGAAGACAGAATTCTTAGAATCATTATATATGAAGTCGTATTCGGGGGAAAATAGTTGATAAAATAAGATTCTAACTCACGTACAATAATCAGCTTGGCGGCATGATTAATGAGTGTACTTTCAAACAATTTTCAACGTTGTAAATCCTGTTAAAGAGTAAGCTTACTTGCAACCAGCGGGTAGGATCTATCTGATCGAGTGAAACCTTTGCACTTCTATTTGAAGTCTGAAATGAACAAATGACACAACAAATTACAAAGTTGTATGGATTTCACACAGAAAAGGTAATTGCAAAATAGAGAGAAAGAGGTGCAAAACACATTTGAAGAAGTGGTGAAAGAAATCTCGTAGAAAGGGACACCTGAGTAAACGATGATATGATATCCTTTGCACTAACTCCCAGTTCAGCTAAACCTATGACGGCTTCAAGTACATAAGGACACTGCCTGCAGAGATTAAAGATTATATATATGTTTACTATGTGTTGAATTGGTATTTAACGTAAAAAGTGAGATATTATAACAGTGTTTCTATGCTAGGAAATGTTGGGAAAGAAAACGAAAAACAGACCTTAAACACTCTTTATAAAAAGCAATAGCACCACGGTTGTATCCAGAATTTCGATGAAGCTTTGCCATCAGTATATTCATCTCTAAGCTCCTGGTCTTGACAGATTCCATCTGGCAAAGAAATAACAAGTGCAAAAATAGATTATAGCTAAGCAGACCATGGCTTTATCATCCCTAATACCTACATGCAGTGTTGGAAGGAATCCAATTAGTTTACTTGTTTTGTAATATGGATTTGCATTGATGGGAGCAGGTCAACGCAACAAAATTCAACTCACATTCAGGAATACTATAACAATGCATTAGTTACGGCCCAAGAATGTTTCACTGAAATTACAGTTACTTAACTCTGGTTATAAAATACAATAGCAAGACATAAAAGTCATCCTATACAAAACCAATCTATAATCTTAGAAATAGAGAAATCCCTAGACAGCTCTTTTACCGTCTCATACACACATATTTTATTTTCTATATACCAAAGTTTCTAGACCAACAAATCCAGAAGACTAAATAAATCTTGAAAACCAGACAAACAGATGACACTCATACCTCAGCAATCGCAGCTTTTGTTTCATTAAGAGCAAAGTGAGATGAAGCAATCTTGAATCTCACCTAAAAGGAAAGTTAGAAAAAGAAGATGCACATGAACTCCAATGAAATTAAACCAAACCACATCACTTTCTGGAAACTGCAACACAGTTATTTACCTCGTTCTCATTAATAGCAGAAATGCTGGAGGCATTCACAGATGATCTGGTAGATAAAGATAATGAACTCCTCGAAATACCGGAGCTTTGCTTCGGAATCCTTGTGTAATGATGCAACGCTTGCTTGTACGTATGCTGACAAAAAGAAGGAATACATATTCAGAATTTCGAGATGACTTCAAAGTAATCCACAGGAAAAGAATAAGCAATACAAATATAAAACTTATCTCTGCTCACTCCATAAATTCATATAATCAGAATCTTTACAATTTTATCATAATCCAGTCAAATTCAAGTTCCGAGAATGATTTATAGAGTTCAAATTTGAGGCAGAACTAAACTATCGAGAACTGAGTAACATTTCCTTCACAGCAAAAGAGAAACATAAAGAATGAAACTTTTGAGAACTTACAATAGCTCTCCGGTGTTCTCTCTGATGAAATAAAGCATCACCCAGTAGAATCTGATTAAAAAACACAGAAAGAATCTAACTTCAATCTAACGGACTCAGCAGCTACTAAAATAGAAAATATCGACGGAGAAAGAAGCTTAACCAAATTCTCCGCCTTGAGCTGAGGACTAGTTTCGGCACTAACAGTAGGAGAAGAAACGAGAAAGCAGCCCTGGATTTAGTTGCATATATAGAGAGAATTTCATTAGCTCTTGATGAAAACTAGGGATTTAGAAAAAAAGAGATAGACAATCAAAATGAGCTAAAAGCTAGAGAAGTTACGAGCATTTCAGCAGAATCGTAAAGCCCATGCTCTATTAAAGTCGCGATCTGCTCCTTTGGAACCTCCATTTCAGAGACAAGAGAGTTCGTCGTTAGTGGCAATGGTGAAGTTTTTTCTTCGGAGCAGCGATGAAGTAAAAGATCCTTCACGCTCGCTCTTCATTTTGAAACAAGAAATCTCGAACCGAGTCAACCCAAACCGACATTAACCGGTTATCTATCTGAAATCCATCTCGGTTCATTAAAACCCGACTTTTCCAAGAGCCCGACTTCACCGAACAATCTCTATCTCCGGTCATGCCTCCATTACCGTCCTCCACGGCGCCTTCGTCTTCGAGACATCTTCGATCGCCGGAAAGTATCGCGAAATTTGCAGGGAGAGCAATATTTCCTGCTTTACAGGGGAAATCGTGTCCGATATGCCTCGAAAATCTAACCGAGCGAAGATCCGCCGCCGTGATCACGGTGTGCAAGCACGGATACTGCCTTGCTTGTATTCGGAAGTGGAGCAGCTTCAAGAGGAATTGTCCTCTTTGTAACACTCGTTTTGATTCCTGGTTTATCGTTAGTGATTTTGCTTCTAGAAAATACCATAAGGAGCAATTACCAATTCTTCGTGATCGTGAGACTTTAACTTATCATCGGAATAATCCTTCCGATCGCCGGAGGTTATCTCTCTCTCTAAGATCCTCTCTATGAAGTTAAAAATCACTTCTTTATTATATTCACTTGGTTATTATTTCATTAGGATAATTCAAAGGTCGAGGGATGTTTTGGAAAACTCTAGCTCAAGATCAAGGCCATTGCCATGGCGGAGATCATTTGGACGACCAGGTTCAGTTCCTGATTCTGTTATCTTCCAGCGAAAGCTTCAGTGGCGAGCTAGGTTGGTTTACTATTGATTCTAACTCTATAGCTTCATTTGCAATCTCCTTTTTCGAAGTGTTAGATTAGTTCGCCGTTGTTTCTAACTAGTGTTGGCTCTAAATACAGCATATACACTAAGCAATTACGAGCTGTTCGATTACATTCAAGGCGCTTGGAACTAGTAAGTTTCATTATACAATGTGTTCTTCTCTGTTTGATGTTTGTAGTATTGGGGTTTACACTCTTACATTATTGGATATATGTTCACATTGGAAGCCTTATATATACCTGCTTCGTTGTGTCATCTTGGATTATTGTAGAGTTTGGCGGTGAATGATTACACCAAAGCAAAGATAACTGAAAGAATTGAGCCATGGATTAGAAGAGAGCTTCAGGCAGTCCTTGGAGATCCTGATCCCTCAGTTATTGTTCATTTTGCGTCAGCTCTTTTCATCAAAAGGCTTGAGAGAGAGAATAATCGACAAACCGGGCAGACCGGGATGTTGGTGGAAGATGAAGTCTCCTCTCTTCGAAAATTCTTGTCTGATAAGGTGGATATATTTTGGCATGAACTAAGGTAAGATTTTTATACGCTAGGGTTTTTTCAGAGTTTCAAGTAGTTACAGGTTTAGTATAGTAGTACAGAAAACACATAGGCAACCTAAACCTAGTGACTTGTAAGTCTGAACAGATGATAGAGCTGATATCTGTTTGGTTTAGGTTTTTTGGTCATATACTATTTCTGATGAGAAAGAAAACATTTTTCAGATGTTTTGCGGAGAGTATACTCACGATGGAGACTTATGATGCAGTGGTTGAATACAATGAGGTGGAGTAATAGCAGTAAAAAAAACAGGTAAAGAAATTAGGATATGTATTATGTGGGTTTGGTTTCACTAAGTAGGAACCTGTTTTGCTTCGATGGTTTTTTTTCTGAAGTCATTATGTTGTATTCGCTTGCAGATAACCGAGCACTATGCTCTCGTCAAATGAAGTAAATAGACAGACTTACAACGCGACTGTTGGTGTCTTGGAAGTTCAATAGTGGAAAGACTGGACCAAGTAAGAGAAACCAAGAGTTAAAGAGTAGGTAGGAGGAAGATGTTGAGATGATGCAAGTTTAGGTGTGGAGTTAGTTTTGAGATAGCTATAGGTGGATTCTCAAATAGCTGACACTTAGTCTCTCTACTTCCATAATGTACGTCTCTTCTATACCAAAAATTCTCACCCCCAAAGTTTCTTTCCAACGCTTTTCCTCACCTCATCATTTTTTCTTACGTTTCGAGTACCACCTATTTCAACAACATTAAATATTTTCTATAATTTGACTATCAATTTTTAATAAATTAAAACTATACATAGTTTTAGATAAATTACACGAAGCTTCCATAGAAGAGGAAAGTTCATTTGAATTTCTCTTCTAAACCGTACCTTAAAGATTAAATGGTGAATATACACGGGGAAATTTTTTTAATAAACAACGCGTTCTCTATTAAGGTATTGATTGATATAAGTAAGCAAGCGGGTGTAACACAAAATAAAATATTATAAAAGGCTTCTTCTATAGGTTGGTAAGCGGCAATCCAGCTGCCATTGCCTATTTGACTTCCCCCATTCGATCATGGTGAGCTCGTCTTCTCTCTTCTCCTCTTATCTCTTTCTCTACCATTTTCTTTTGCTTTAAAGCTCTCTCAATCATGATCATGAAGACCCCCATCACAGCATTCCATTCATCCTCATGAATAATTCTACATCAGGTTTCTTCTCTTTCCCTTTCTGATTCTCAACACTCTTACCACATTTCTACTTTTGTGTTGTATATCGATTTTTGTTCTACATTCTTCCAAATGTCAGGGAATCTAGTTGAAATGTGATGATTTTTGTGTTGATAACTTGATATCTGGTATGGATTGAATGATTGGTGATTATCTCTGTTAATTCATCTCTGATCGTGTTTCTGTTTGTGTTGACTTGGAATGTGGACCTGGTTTGGATAGTGAAGAGGCTGGTTTCATCTAAGGCAATGAAATGTTTCTACTTCAGCAAAGACAAAACTCAGGATGATGAAGCTAAGACTAGAAAGTTTGGTTCAGCTACGATGGCTAGAGGAGGATCAGGGTCTGAGTTTAATTCAGATACAAGTACTGCTACTTCCATTACTTCTTCCTTGCACGTCCTCTCAGAGACACACAGTAATAATCTCAAAGTATTTGTCCTCGATGACCTTAAAACCGCTACCAAGAACTTCAGCCGCTCCTTGATGATCGGTGAAGGTGGCTTTGGTGGTGTCTTTCGTGGCGTGATTCAGAACCCTCAAGATTCTCGTAAAAAGATTGATATTGCAGTTAAACAACTTAGTAGAAGAGGTCTACAGGCAAGCAAATCTTTTTCTCTCTCTTTAGTTTGCTTCTGTTTTACACAACCTCCTTCAGTACCCAACAATAAAAACAACTACGTATGCATTAACAGGGGCATAAAGAATGGGTGACAGAGGTAAATGTATTGGGAGTAGTGGAGCATCCGAATCTGGTGAAGCTGATCGGTTATTGCGCTGAGGATGATGAGAGAGGGATCCAACGGCTACTTGTTTACGAATACGTACAAAACAGAAGTGTTCAAGACCATTTATCCAATCGTTTTATAGTCACTCCTCTTCCTTGGTCCACCAGACTGAAGATTGCTCAAGACACTGCTAGAGGACTCGCTTATCTTCATCAAGGCATGGAGTTTCAGGTATCTTCTCCATCCATGATCACAAATGCCTTTAAACCTTTTTCATATGTTCTTGAAACTATACTCATCTTATATGCAGATCATCTTTAGGGATTTCAAATCCTCTAATATCCTTCTTGATGAGAACTGGAATGCAAAACTCTCGGATTTCGGACTGGCTCGAATGGGTCCTTCAGATGGAATCACTCACGTTTCCACCGCGGTACGCTACGCCTTACTTGTTATGTCTCCATTGATTGTTTGAAACAATTGAAGTCTTACCAAACTATGAATCTACAGGTTGTAGGGACCATTGGTTATGCAGCACCGGAATACATCCAAACAGGACACCTCACGGCTAAGAGCGACGTGTGGAGCTACGGAATCTTTTTATATGAACTCATCACAGGAAGACGACCTTTTGACCGTAACCGCCCAAGAAACGAGCAGAACATCTTGGAGTGGATCAGACCACACTTATCCGACATAAAGAAGTTCAAAATGATCATCGACCCAAGACTTGAAGGAAACTACTACCTCAAGTCAGCATTAAAGCTAGCTGCAGTTGCTAACCGGTGTTTGATGGTAAAAGCGAAAGCAAGGCCAACAATGAGTCAGGTTTCAGAGATGTTAGAAAGGATAGTGGAAACATCATCAGATGGTGCTCCTTCAGGACTGCCATTGATGAAAAGCTTGACACCTAAAGATGCATTCGAAGCCTCAAGAAGGGAGAGAGTTAAGAGAAGATTTGTTGAACTGTTAATTGGAGAAAATGGTTGTCCCAATTTACCTACTTGGTCTCATAAACTTGTTACTTCTATTTGATTTTTTTGAGAGAACAAACTGATAATCACACTGCTTGTGTTATGCCAATATTAATTGCCATTATAATCACTTGTCGTTTCTATAAATAAAACGGCCCGCAGTTTTGCCCACAATAAACGCCGTGTCGTTTACATCTTAAAGTAAACATTGCAACTGTCTTCTCCGATAGTCCGATTTCTATGTTCCCGTTAATTGGGGTTTTAGGGTTTTCCGATTAGTTCCACAATGCTCTCTATTCGCCGCCATGCCAAAACCGTAGCTTCCTCCTGCACCAACCTTACTCAGAAACGAACCTACGTCGACGTTTACATGAAATGGAAGAGAGATCCTTATTTCGACAACATCGAACACATCCTCCGATCATCTCAGCTCAAATCCGTCGTCTCTCTTAAGAACTGTATCGTCCAGGAACCTAATCGCTGCATTCCGATCTCTGCCATCTCCAAGAAGACTCGTCAATTCGATGTATCAACCAAAATCGCTCACTTCTTAAGGAAGTTTCCTTCAATCTTTGAAGAGTTCGTTGGTCCAGAGTATAATCTCCCATGGTTTAGATTGACACCAGAAGCAACAGAACTAGATAGGCAAGAGAGAGTCGTATACCAAACTTCTGCAGATGATTTGCGTGATAGGTTGAAGAAATTGATTCTGATGAGTAAAGATAATGTTTTGCCACTAAGTATAGTTCAAGGAATGAAATGGTATTTAGGTTTACCTGATGATTACTTGCAGTTTCCAGATATGAATTTAGATTCTTCGTTTAGGTTTGTGGATATGGAAGATGGAGTTAAAGGTTTAGCAGTAGATTATAATGGAGGAGATAAGGTTTTGTCTGTGTTGCAGAAGAATGCAATGAAGAAGAGAAGAGGAGAAGTGAGTTTAGAAGAGATTGAGTTTCCTCTGTTTCCATCAAAAGGTTGTAGATTGAGAGTCAAGATTGAAGATTGGTTAATGGAGTTTCAAAAGCTTCCTTATGTATCACCATATGATGATTATTCATGTTTGGATCCAAGTAGTGATATAGCAGAGAAGAGAGTTGTTGGTTTTCTTCATGAATTGCTTTGTCTTTTCGTTGAGCATTCTGCTGAGAGGAAGAAGTTGTTATGTCTCAAGAAGCATTTTGGATTGCCGCAAAAGGTTCATAAGGCGTTTGAGAGACATCCGCAGATTTTCTACTTGTCTATGAAGAATAAAACTTGTACAGCTATTCTTAGAGAGCCTTATAGAGATAAAGCTAGTGTTGAAACACATCCTGTGTTGGGGGTAAGGAAGAAATACATCCAGTTGATGAAGAATTCAGAGTTGATTCTGAAGAGTCGAAGGAATAGTTTCGGGTTTAGGGACGAAGGGGTTGTAGATAAAGATTTGGATTTGGATTTTGAAGGCTAAGGCAAAATGTTGTACCAATCTTTATTAATCAACTTTCAAACCAGTTTTAAGATGCAGATCATCACTCAGATATTACAAAAGCTTTGAATGCAAGAATGAATTTTGCTATACGAAAACAAAAGACAAAACAGAAAAAGAAAAAAAGAAAAAAAGTATTCCCCTGAAAGACAAAATGGGTATAAGAGTTTGTAAGAAAAAAACAGAGAAATATTTTCAGTTGGTCAATTTCTCAACGATCTTGGAAAGAGCTGAATATGAGCCAATGACTGAAGATATTGCTCCTACTATGATGATTAAGACACACAACATCATCTACAAAAACCAACCAAAACTTTGTTAATGAATCGTCTTATAACACATAGAAACAATGTTTTTGTGAGAGGCTAACCTGGGTCGGGGTAACTTTTCTCCTTACAATGCTCAAGAAACAAGCTGGAGGAAGTATTAGAGTCTGCACAAAACAAAAGATGAACTTATATATCCAAACTTAAGATCCTCATTTGTAGTAGATATACCAAAAATAGAAGGAAAAGACAGCTTACGACGAGCATAGTCAACAACGATCCAATCAATGACATGACAAGACCTGCAAGATTTTTGAGTGTTCTCACAACTAGCAAAAGTATGATTTTCAAGAAAAGGAGCTTTGCATCAAAATAGTAAAGAGGAACTTACCAAAGAAGGGAATAGCGAGACCAACAAGCAGAGTAGAGAAGACCAATAGGGTTCTAATGCCGATGGCGTACCAATGTGACCTGATATGCCTTGATGGTATCAACTCCTCAAGACTCATTGCTACTGGAGATATGGTCAAAGCATATTTGGTAAATGGATTGACCACCTGTGAAACGGTTAAAACAAAACGGTTTTACTTCCAACCAACATGCAAGAACCAATACGTAGTGGAAAGAAAACATATTTGGTCCACTTACCGTAGTCCACACAGCAATCTTAGTTGCAATTAAATCTTGAGGCAAGTTGAGAGTAAACTGTGACTGTGTTGATTCTCCAAACATCGTATAACCCATAACAGCGACGCCGGCATACATCAGAGTACAAATACCAAAACTGCACAAAATTATCAATCTTTCTGCTATCAAAATGGTTGAATATTTTCTTGAAGTTTGCATAAGCGAAAGTCGAAGCGTTGTAGAAGATAAGAACTTGTTTAAAGCGACATAAGCTTACCATGTCAAGAGAACAGCAGGGTATTGAGATGGTTTGGCCATAGAAGTATAAATATTGGGGAAAACAGCATGTCCTGAGTAGCAGTAACCATAGAGTCCTATAGCCACAGGTAATGTTGACAAGTTTAGTGTAGTTCCTTTGCTGTGAATTCCAACTTCATCTACCAAACCAATCCAAAACAAACATAAAACCACTAGCACTGATGCAATCACCCCTCCAGCAGAGATATAACTAAGTACGCTGAGATCTCTGAGCCAAACGGTGGGGAGAACGGCGAGAGTGGTTAGCAATGCAAATAGATGGCGTGCATCTAACTGAAATCCTCCAATACTTAAGGCAGCATTTGGATATAATGAAGACAAATTATCACTCTCCAATATTATATATTCCACACAGCATGCCTGAAAATATGAATAGACTCATGTCAAGTCTGCAGATGTATCATCTAGTATCTACTATATAGTCACTATTCAACTAATCATTTCACACTAGTAGCTTTTAAGAAGCTTTTTAGGGATCATTTCCATCTAAAATATATCTTTGCTACTTTAGTGACGTCAAAAGTATATAAGCTTTATGAAGGAACAAAATGAAACAAAGAGAAAAGTTTAAAGCAGCTTCAGGTAGTGCCAAATCTAGAACTAGTGGCAGAATCTATGGGACCCTTTGCTAACGTGTTTCACAACATGGGGTCACATACTTGAGATCTCTTTTCTTGTTTGTTTTTTTTAAAACACAACTTGGAATCTCTGTAGTTATGTACTTTTCTTGACAAAAAGAGTCATGGGATTCCAATTTTTATAAAATATGAATTAAAGTCAAGTGATGGACGAATCCAAGAAGTACTTACGTATAGCTCCAAGTAGAGTACAATCTGCAATACAAACAATAAAAGGAATAAATTAATAAAAATTGATATCAAATTCCACTATTAAAGAAGCTAATATTCGTAGTTTCTTGCTCTATTTGATGAGATGTATTATTAATTCAATAGGTTTCTTCTACTCATTTGACTTCTTATAGCAATCTAATTGCACCAACACATGCGTGATAGTAATTTTTCATAAGAATAAAGCTTCATACTTGAAACAAAAGTGGTAGCTTTTTGCCCTTTGCTTTTGAGTTGTTCTATTTGATCCTAGGCCAAAAGGCAATTCTCTTTTTGTGTGGGATCTTGTATATAGTTCATTCAGTTTTCTTTTTCTCTATTTGGTCCTTAACTTTATATCACCTTCACTATAGAGGAAGATTTTAAGGAAATTTATCATCTTACCGAGACAAAGATACGTCCAGTAGTACCAAACGCAGCTTGGCCAATGTCGGGATAGGTTTCGAGGTCAGACTCACTGTCGAGGCAATAACGAAGGAGGATTCCGGTGTAGAAAGAAAGAAGACCATATACAAATAGTATCATAAGTCCTAACCATCCTCCTTCTTTGGCAGCATAAGGCGTTGAAAGTATTCCAACCCCACAAAGAACGTTCAATCCTGCACATGACCCACATGTTATACAAGATGATCATAAATTTACTAAGAGCAAAAGATCTCAATCATGTTCTTTGAACCTAGACGTGTTTGGTCCAACATGTGCTCCATGTGCTATAGGACAATAGAGTTGATTGTTGTTTTGTACGATTCACTTAATTTATAAAGAGACATACATCTTTAAACCCCGAAGAAGACGGTCTTAGACCCTCTTACACACACAATCTAGATTCCTATAATGAAAATCAAACAACAGAGAAAATGTTGACATATTTTCATTAGTATTTAACGGTGAATGAACACAATTGCAATCAATATTGCAGCTCTATAGTTCTAGGAAAGCAGCAATTAGCTCTACCATCGTTACTACTCTCATCAAGCCAAGCATCAGAGAATCTCTTAAAACTATTTAACCACTTTTAACGAAGAGAAGACACGATATTTTAACTCAAGCATTAAGATGAACTGACCATTTAGTACAGCTTGTCCGTATGAGCTATTACGAGACATTGGAATCTCATGAGACACCATGGATGATTTCTCATCCTTTCGCATCGAACCCCTCCTCGAAGGAATAGGAGAGAGTAAGCCCTGAGAGCTAAGTCTATGTTTTGGTAGTGCTTGTTCATCTGCTTGTTCTTCTAACAAAGGTTTTGTAACAGTAGGTAATGATTCCGGAGTATGTCTTCTTATCAAACCAGAAGACAAGAAAGAGCTTCCGAATCTCGTCATCGAATTATTCCCAAGAAAACCGATACCGGGAGACGGTACACTACTATAAAGATCAATCGACTGCCTACAAACATTATCAAGAACACACAAAACCAACTCTTAAAACGTAGCAAATCAAATCAAGAAATGGAGTAATATTAGCGGAAATGAAACATATTCACTTAACTACCACAATAAAGAGTGGAAACGGAGAGAAGCCAAACCTGTAACTCTGAGGCCAAGCAGTGGTGTATGAGCTAGGCTTAATGTGAGCTTGGTTTTCATCATAAACATCATCAGAGGAATCAGAATGGCTTCCACCATCTTCTTCTACGTAATCTTTCCTATCGTCTTCGTCCTCGCTCTCAATGTAAAAGCTTTGATCAGACGGTACGTGATTCATTTTTTCACTTTATGAAATCTGATTTGAATTCGTGTAAAAGAAAATAAATGGTAAGATTGTCGGAACAATCAAATCCGAATAAAGATAACTGGTGACGAGATCTAACCTGTAAAGTCAAACAGTCTCTTGTTCTGTCTCAAGAACAGGATTATGGAGAAATGTAAAAAAATTCTAAGCTTCAATGATTGAGTCCCCAGATCACATCAAGAAAACAGACAAACAAAAGAACATTGGTAAGATTGTCGGAATTTCGAAACAGAAACAGAATTTTGAGAGAAATAAGATTGCATCGCTGCGTGAGAATTTCATTCAATCTTAAATCATTGATTGGCAAAAGAGAAAACAAATGAAAAAGGATTGAAGAAAGAAGAAAGTGAGAATCGTTGGTGTTGTAGACATTGATATTGTTACCTGAAAATCTTCGGATCAGAATCGGTGCGGAGAGAAGAGAGAGCTCTTCTGATAGGAGGAGGATATAGAGAGAGGGAGATGAGAGTGGAAAGGAGAGGGAGAGAGAGCGGCTTTTTCTCTGTTCTACAAATAATAAAACTCTTTACAAAAGTTTTTTTCAAATTAAATACTTTTTAGGGTAACTTATTTTATTTATATTAATCATTTTCCTCTAAACTTATTTAATAATTAATCATTGAGTATTAATTGTTGTGGTTATAGATTCCCATTTTTAGTTTGAATATGTGATAGGTTTCCAGTTATAGATTCCCAGTTTAAGTTTGATTGGTACTGTTTTCTAAACCCAACGCTTATACATGTAATAGTTTGGAAAAGAGTACCAATTTGGGGGTTTTTTTTTTAACAAAGATGTTTTGATATTTAATTAAATTTTTAAACCATGTTTGGTAAGAAATTGGAATGAGATCGTAAGACAAAAGTGAAAACAATGTGAAAGTAAGATTTGGTTTAAAACGGAAACAACAAAATATCAACAACAAAAAAAACCATCTTGTTTTATTAGCAGAGAGCCCGTATGAAGGACGTGTGACAAGTATCAGGCGAGTGTGTCCACGCCCTTTTGGTCGAGTGGAATAAAAAGACAAGAACACACAAGTTTAGGACAACAAGGAGATGACTGGATGACGACGAGTTGCAAACTCAAGTGGTGGTACGCCGTGAATATGTGATTGGTGCCAGATTAAGCAGTGCTTATTTAATAGTACATATTTTGTTTTATTTATGGCTCGACGACGTCATAATTTTTAATCATATTGTTTGCTTCTTTATCTTACTTACTATAGACAAGAAAATGTCCTTAAGATACACCTAAATAAAAGTAATTAAGTGGACTAATTAGCATAATCCGAGGGGGCTGTTTATGTCAATTTCTTATTATAGAATATGATTATACTATTCTTCATTGTTGGGTAGGCAAACCATATCTTGCTGACGGAGATAATTTAAATTTATTATTGCAATACATCAGCTTTAGGATTGTGGGATTGTCTCAAATCCCACTTTTTTAAAAATAGTTTAACAGCAAACTGAGAATCTTTCTTTCTTTTTGTTGTTGGTCAGAAATACAAACTGAGAATCTGATCATGTATTAAAACAAACTAACCAAATAGTGCTTTTTTATTAAGGTTTCATGAAATGTGACGCCTTAGCGAGGCTAACGAAAACAAGAAGTGTCATGAGAAACACAAAAATCAAAACCACATATGAATGAGCGATTCATCTCATTTAGCTAGCAACACCTTTTCAGAGTATATATCACATATGCTATGGAGTATCTAGATTGGTGAATTTAAATTGCATCGTCATAAAACAAGAGGGAAAAAGCCACAGTAATCAATCAAAAGATTAGGTCAATATCAAATAGCTAATTTTTCAAAATGAAAGTTGATATACGATAAAAAGGTCAGATTAATAAAAACAAAATGGTTCATTGAACATGTATGTATCAGATTGTAAGTATGTCAAATCAAAGTATATATCTATCTCACTTTCGAAATCTGCAAAAATGACTAGTTAATTGAGGTGAACCGGCAAAAAAATCACAATCGTAAGAACAGAATCACATGATGTGTAGATCTGTTGGTCGTTCATTTGGACTTTTCTTCTGAAACGATAACTCAAGAGCATGTGCTCATTTGATCTCTCTTTGTTGATTCTCCGCTTCCTTCAACATATCCCCACATGCTTCATTGTTGTATTTTATTTTTATTTTCGAAACTATATTAATACAGAGGAGAGGAAGATCGTCCTCACAAGTATTTGCAAAAATGATACACAAATCAATGCCAAAATGATGACGCAGTGAAGGTTTAGACAGCTCAAGAATGATATTGCACATCAATCACTGATTCAATGTTTTATTTTTGTCTTCTTCTTTTTTTTTTTTGTTGAATGATACTCATTGTCAACATAATATCATAAGCCTTTTATCAAAATAATAATAATACATAATGTCCTGCATTTTGTCTTTTTGTGATGATTTTTGCTCATTATATAAATTGCAAGTAACTATGTTTTGCAAGGTTTTTTCTGTTCGTGACATAAATTGCGAGTAACCATGTTATGTTATTATATATGTACCTATGGTGCGAAGGTTAGATTTTACATATGGAGATAATAAGTATTGGATTTGGAGATAACATAATGCTACGACTTTATACTGTGTATGTTGGGATTTCATACCAAACAAAAAAAATGAAACCAACTAGCCAAGAATATGTTTACGTTTTGAGTTTTACAGAGTTCACATTATAGTTGATTTTATTTGTGCAAATTATATTTACTCTGCAAAATAACATCTTACTCTCCTACTTCAAGAAACTTTGAAGAGAAAGATATGGAATGCAACGAGTTACACAAATCTGTTACAAGATTTCTAATTAAGAACTTACAAATCTGCTACTTATCATCTTTTGAATACGTCTTTTGGTGGTTAGGTTCTAATTTGTCTAACAGTATATGTTTTCCAACAAAATTTGATCCTTTTGAAAGCATTACTCTTTTTTTTTTTTTTTTT
>Ga0041059_1001161_pt1 | contig 21088 bp, 20 predicted proteins | sample AraColnosormetaG_FD_56232 | JGI IMG/M metagenome (GOLD analysis project Ga0041059, IMG submission 56232) | Arabidopsis roots microbial communities from North Carolina, USA - Col MF nosort | ecosystem: Host-associated > Plants > Roots > Unclassified | place: USA: North Carolina | collected... | reverse complement strand
CCACCACCACCGCCACCATCGCCCACAACCGCCGCGAAACGAAACGCTGATCCAGCACAGCCATCACCAACAGAGGCAGAAGAAGCGTCACAGACTGTCGCAGCTTTACCAGAACCAGCGTCTGAGATTCAGCGAGCGTCATCGTCGAAAGAGACTATAATGGAGGAAACACTAAGGATCACTCGTGGGAGTCTGAGAAAAGCTCGTTCTGCGGGAGCACCGCGCTAAGAGAATGATTAAAAAAGAAAAGGGGAACACATAATTTTAAATCTCTAACCCCTTTTGATTGGTTTCTCTTTAAAACAGCAATAATGGTTTTTATTTGGTTATTTGTTGTTTTTAGTCCGATGTAAATTTCAGACTTCAGACTAATATTGGATGTTGATCTGTCCTTAGCTGAGTAAAACCACAAAAAAAGTTTTTATATACACAAGGATCAAAATTCTGCCTTTCTCCAATGATTTGCGAAGTCAAAAGACTCAAAATGTAGAGAAACATAACTTCCCAAAAAAGAAAAAAGTATTCCGCTGCCGGGCTTTGAACCCGGAATATTTCATGATTTGAAGATAGCCTGAAGTGCTACAGCGGATTAGTTGTTTGTACATCCGATCAAGTGATATATAACTCTTGTTAATACGTTTGTTGGGCCAGTTCATATATTTGGGCTTATTCTTTTGATTGTTGATTGCTAGCCCATTAAAAATTAGTAAATAACCCATCATAAACGATTAAACTCACAAACACGCCTACCGCTGATTGCAAAAAGAATTACATTATGAGGAATACATTTTCTGTAGTTAAGTTAACTAAATAAAAACTAATTTTTTTTTTTTAAATGTCTAACATGACAAAAATTGTAAATAAGGAAATTTTTTTACGTAATTGGGATGAAAATGTCTTGTGATCCAATTTTCTGAAATTAAACTGCGTCCTTAATATTTGAAACTTAGCGTTTTTAATCCATTTTCAGTCGTATTTTTAACAGAAACTTGCCACATAAAATTACTATATGTTTGTCAAAATTTGTTATACGTTAATCCCGCTATTAGTTTCAGCTATTTATATATAATATATGGACTTCAACTTGATGTTTCACAAGTATCGTTGAAATTCGACATCCGTTTTCTCTATAGATATTTTGTCCGATCACGTTTGAATTTTGACATTTTTTTTGTTTATGTTTTCGCCATTTTGATATTTATATACTTATTATCTTTTTAAGAAACTTATGTCGGTATTTGACATATTAATACATTTTTGTAAGAAAATGGATAAAGATAGTTAGCTACTAATGACGTCAAAATGCATGCGTCTTGCTGACGAGTGAAGGCCTCAATAATGGTGGTGTGAGTCAGTGAGTGGTGTAGGTTGATTGTGTGGCGGCTGCATAATAAATAAATAATGTTGTTGCAAAAGATATTCATATATTCGTAGTGACTAGTGACTAGTGAGTAAGTAACACATGGCGTTTCTGATCATATCCACCGTTAGATCCCACCTCGACAATAAGATTATACCAAAACTTATTGTAGTACCACAATTATAAGTTAAAGGGATACCAACTTGAATAGTTTTTACATATTTCATTGGTCGTTACAATTTACCATGCCAATGCACAGATTTTATTACTTTTTTTATTAGAAAACTGTTGAAAATGAGAGTGGATGTAGACAAAAGATTCCTTCTCGTGTCTCTCTCGAGATCGACTATAATTATCCCCTTTTAGTTTCTCCTTTCTTTGTATGAGCGCTCTTCACTCTTAGCAACCACGAGCACAAGAAAATATGAGCGACCCTAGCGGCCAATCTTCAACAACGACTGTCGGTGGAATTGCCGGCGGTAGCGGTTGTAACGGAGGAGGTGGTGGAAGTGGCAGTGGAAGCGGCGGCTCCTTTGGGAATCAGCCGAGGAGATCAAAGGTGAGGAAGCAAGTGTGGGCTGGAGTACTCGGCATCTCATCCGACTCCACCAACAATTAATAGTTTCTTCTTTCTTTCTCTTTTCACCTAAGAAATCATGTGTAGTGAAAAATGGTGGTGGTAATTACTATGCTTGATCATCGTTTCATGTTAACTGTGTCTAAATAACAAGCAAGAAATATATTAGACCACCACCATCGTCATTGTTATGAGATTATATGAAGTATATATATTTTTACCTTCTGTAATCCGAAAACCCCCCTCAAAAAGTGATAGTATTTTATTTTTGGTCTAGAAACAATTAGGGTTTCTCCTTCGAATCGATGTATATAGCAAATATCATTAGCAATATGAATGTTAGTCAAGTAGGTGAGATCGCTTACAAATAATGTTAAAAGTAAAATCTTATGACAAATTGACGCTAAAGTATCGTCTGAAATATAAACATGGTTAAAATTTTCAGAAAAGAATGTGCAATATTATATAAAATGATCAGTTTAAAATAATTCAAAGAAAATAAATATTTATGGTGTGTGATCCATAATAATTGTTCTTATCCATCCTCAACAAATATTTGCATATACGTCCCCAGTTATATTCTCACAGACTATAAACTACATGAATCATCATTTTGAAATCGTACAATATAATCGTTTCTCACGTAAATTACTGCAACATAATACTATCCAACAATCAAGTCCAGTATTCAACTAAATAATTCATGTTCCCCTTATCTATAGGCCTCATGCTTGATGAGATAAAATGATAGGATATGTAGTTTAGTGTCACCATCCGGACTTAAATAGACAGCAACCTCAAATTTGTTATAAATTTATAGACCATTAAATATATTTTGGGTTGTCATTTATATATGAGCAGATCAACAGACTCAGAGGGTCTCTAGCTAATTTCATCACAAATCACAAAACCAGTTATTAATATATGAATCATGAATGTACTATTCTATACACCAAAAACTTGAAACCAATTGAACTGGTCTTATTTTAATATTCGACATAATTAAACAGAATTAGTCTTAATAAACTCAGAGAAATGATAAAGTAATTGAACTTAGTTATGATTATCAGGTGTTGTTTAATCTTAAAGTAGAAGACATAATCATAACTGTCTTAAGTTATTGTACCAACAAGTATAACTTATAATTAGAAACCCCTCATCCTCTACTCATTTCATCAAAAGCATCTGCTCTTGTTTGTAGAAACATACTCAAATTTTAAATCAAACTCTTGTTTTGTTCTCTTGGCAATATTCATTTTTTTTATAAGTTTTTTTATAAGTTTTTTTTTTGCTACGGAATGGTCCTTAATCTTCGTCACTAATTAACTAGCTAGGTCAAACCCAAGTGCACAATGTATCTGAAGCTGCAGGACCACAACTTAGTTTCAACACCATATATAATAATTATACTTACTAGTACTTCGGCTTTTAGTTTTGCCTTAATTACATATATAATCAGCCAATGATTAACCGTTTATTAATTCTCGGCATCATGTTTCGTCACTGTCAACGAAGGTCGGTCTCTTAAAATTAAATTCAGCATTATCCATGCGATAACATAAGCTACTTCTAAATTTTCTACAAATTAAAATAGTAAAAGTTTTCCCTTCTCTTGAATCTTTACAAATTTTTGTTTTAAATCTATATGATTTTTGTCCAGTACTTTCTTGGTTGGTCTACCAAAGTAATCATAATAAATTTATTTAATGTATCCTGAAGATGTTACATGATTAATCCTTACATATATTCATCTATATCCAAGTTTCGTATACACAAAAAAGGTCACTTTGCCGAAGACAAAGGAAGCCCATACAAATGATTTGTTCACATGCAACCTTCACTTATTCTCTCAAGTCTCAACTTGCTTTTTTCATTAACGTTTATATTAATCCTTCAAATATCAATATTTTAATATTTTAAAACCCAATATCAAATATTTATGTAAAGAAAATATAGATTATGAAAAGCTCCTAACAACCCCTTACAATGTGTATAAATAAGTCTATAAATACGAGCATCACAATCAAACAAAACACATGCAAGACAGGCTATAAGAGACTTTATAATATACACCAAACTATGCAAAAACCATTTCAGAGAGCTCATCCTAACACACACTCGCACTCCTTCACCATTCATATAAACGAACCATTTAATCATCATCGTTACTTGGACCATCATCATAATCACAATACCTTCATAGGTTTATCTTCATCAATGAAGCTCTTCTCCAAATTCCGCAAAATTTTCATGAAGATCATCTTCGCGCTTCCTTCTTCCTCCTCCGCAACCGTACGTCCTCACAAAACCGCTGACTTCGGCAATGGTTGTGATAGGCTAGAGACGCCGAAGATATCGTGCAGTAATTCATACTACTCCTCACAATCTCACTACAGTGAAGCTATCTCAGATTGTATAGACTTTTTCAATAAGTCTCAACAAGAAAGTGAAGACCGGATTGCTCATGATCACGACCGTTTTTACGTTTAGTCAAACTTCAAAGAAAAATAATGATCTCATGTCTTTTCTTCTTCTAGATAACTCAAAATTTTCTTCTCTTAAGCTCAAACTCTTATTAATCTGTATTCACAGTCTCTGCATGTTTCCCTGAAAGTAAATCTCGAGTTCAAATAACCAAAATGGACCTCACAATTGTTGTCTTCCATGAATGTTAGAGAACATCGAGACTTATATTTGTTGATCCGTTTCCAACCAATTTTAAAGGAAGCAGGTTGTGTTTAGTTCTTTCCACTATCATTCCAAGAGACCAAGAGTTGTAACTGTAAGCGTTGTGTATCAAATCATATGATCGTGGAGTCAAAACGTCATCACAACTAAAATCTGAATTAACATTAATGCTTCTTTGCTATCAAAAACTTTTAAATCATACGAGTGTCTCAAAATCCCTAATCATTAAACCTCTCCACAAGCTCAAGCACTCCATTTTCGCAGAGCTTTTTACACCACACCAGACGGGAGTCGAAGAACGAGCTGTCCACCCATTAAACTGTTCCCAAAAACAGAACAAATTCTAAATCTTTAGACATTCAAAACATTTCAACAATATCGCGATTATATAATGGGCGTGGACCAAACGTTTTTTACCTCTGAACATAGTAATAGCAGAAATCTGCAAGAATGAAGGTTTGGACTATTTCAGAGATGAGGACCATTACAGGCCACAGTCCAGACCCTAATGCAGTCAGTAACCGCCCTCGCGTATCCAACACCTACAAGCGTTTAAATCATTTTTAGAAACATTACAATATGGAGATATGTGTAGCCTAACAAGGATAAAAACTCCAGAACCTGAAGGATCCAGTGTGCACAACTCAAGAACCTAGCAATTCCCAAAGCAAATACGTAATGTGCAGTGAATGGTTCCACAATCTGCGAAAAAAGACATAACATTCAAGAAAGATTCAGACTCAGCACTGTGGTAGCAAAAAGCTCAAGGCTTTAAAGCGCAGTAGTATCGAGTACCTTAGTGTTCTGCATGACTCTTAATTGAGGAAGAACTGAAACAGCTTCAAGATAAACACAGAATGCCCAAGAAATCCTGTTTATGATGTGGTGACGTGTTGATGGATGAATGAAGAAAGACAGAACAGCACATGGGATTACCTGAAGCAAATCAGAGTAAAGCTCTCAAAACAAACATTACATCGCCATGAAGATTCTCAACAACAATCAATATACAAGTTCCAAAGTTCTTTTTATGATATAAACTAACCAAGTTGAAATTGTGAACTCATACATTATTCTATTACACAAGTTCAACACTCAAAAACACATTTAACATAATCTATCAACAAAGAGTTTGGTAAACTTACGACGAAATAGATAGCAAAATTGTCTTTATCTTCCATATAAGTAGGTCTAAGCTTGAAACGGATCATATAAACGACCCAAAGAGTGGTCACCAAAGTAGCTGAATCAAGAAATGTATGAAGATCAAACTCCATTACAAAGCTACAATACAATCTCACAGCCAGAAACAAAGCCGTTAGCTCCTGTGTCTTGAGAGATATCCCTGTTTTAAATCATCAATTTTCAAAATGTCAAAATCAATGAAACAAATTAGCCCATCACATACTTTGAGAATCAAATCTAATCAAGCCATTCTTAAAACCTAATACCAGCACAAGTCTTCTCCTTTGTGAGCTTATAGATAAGAACAGCGATACCAACGGCATGTACAGCCTCAGAAGCGACGAAAAGATTGTCGTGTTCATGAACAATCACCCTGAGGAGAACAAGCACCGTCATTGCCGTTACCACGCCAAGAAAAGCCTTTACTTTTGGCGGTTGCCGGCGAATCCACGCCATTACGGACTGAATCGGATTCTTCTCCGCCTTCATCGTTCGGACAAGATCTCTTTCTCTCTCTCCCTCGCTCAGATCAAATGTGTGATTAATGAATGATTATCACACAACTTCGTCTTCGTATTGAATTGGGGAATGAATGATCTGTAGAATTCTTAACGCAACCATACAATGGCAATGCCATTACTTTCGCGAGGAAGACACGTGGAAGCTGTTAGGTGAGAGACTGATAGTTTCTTGTTAACTTTGGCTTCGTCTCTTCTTGTCTGATGCATCTATCGTATTTATTACACTAAACCGGTTTGGTTTGAACGAAAGAATTTACAAAACCAGTTTAACTAATTTGGCACGTGTGATCGATCGTGTGGTGAAGAACGAGCCCATTAACGGCCCAATGAAGAGCGCGTGTGGCTTTAAAACTTTATATGCACCGAATCTCTCTTTTTTTTTTCTGGTCTTGCAACTTCTAATTCTTCTAACGGTCTTATATCTCTCTAGAAAATCTCTCTCTCTCTCTCTACAATTTTTTTCTTCTTCTTCTTAAAATTCTTCTGTGAAGTGTGCTTCTTCAATTGGTAATTCGAATTTGGGTTTTTTGAGATGGTTGTGAAATCGGTTTCTGGAGATTCGTCGGAACGGGAAAACTGGGAAACGATTTTCAAGAGTTTGGTCAAGATTTTACAGACGAAACAGGACCAGCTTGAGTCGCTTCTCAAAGACAAGAAGATTCTTGAAAGTGAGATCAAGACTAATAACGAAAATTGGCTCTCTGATGTTCGAAATTACGAGGATCAACTCTCTCTGGTAAAAACCCCCTTTTTGATTCCTTGTTTCAGATAAAGTTAGGTTTTTTAGGGTTTCGCTCTCTCCTAAACAATTTTGAAGTGTAATGCTCTTAATTCCTCTGAAATTTTCAATTGTTTTCAGATGATGAAAGAAATTGAAACGACTAAGATGTTTCAGTTACTGGAGACCTATAAAAGCAATCTCTTGTGTGGCTTAAAGGAGAAAGATCGTTCTCTTTGCAATTTGAAACTAGGTGAGTGGCTTATTTGGTAACAGATTATAATAAAGTTTGTTCCTTTCGTTTTCTACAACATGTGAAGCTTCATGAAACCAATTTGGAAACTGCAGAGCATTCGCTGGATGAGTTAAAAGACTTCAAGGCTTGGTTTGATTTCCTCACTCTGAATACAAATGTAAGTGAAAGTTTCAATTTTTGTAAGCTCTTCTGTGTTTTCTTGTTTTAGGATCTCATACAATGCTTGTTGGTTTTATATAAAATGTGCAGGTGGAGAGTGTAAGTGGCAATTCAGAAGGTACGGCTATTAAGTCATTGGAAGCAAAAATCAGAAAACTGAAACTTGAGTATGAGAAGCTTGCTTCTGAAAAGAAATGTGAGGTATCTGATCTTTTACGAGAAAACGGGTTTGCGTGGAATCAGTTCAAATGTATCGAGAGTGAATTCACTGATAAGTTAAAGAGGAAAGATGATGAGATCGTTCAAGCGAATACGAAAATTTCCAGTCTTATATCTTATCAAGAGCAGCTTCAGTCATCTAATCAAGAGAAGGATGAGACTATCTCAAGGTTAAAGGCTAAGATGGCTGAAATGGAGACCAATTCTACTAAGAAAGATGAGGAAATCTCAAAACTCACAAGGGATCTAGAGTCTGCAAAGAAGTCTCGTGGGTTCACACCGGTTTTAACTCGATGCACCAAACTTGAAAAGCGTAGCAATGGAAATACGGTGGGATCTCATATATCTACTAAGAAAGACAAGTCTGCTGCATCAACAACAAATGAAAAGGTATAGATTTGAATATGCTTGAGGTCTGTGTGTTTTTAAATTCTTAGGAGCCGAGAGAACAGAAGGATTATATACATTGTTTAATTAATTTCGATCATCTTACAGCAGAAACATGTTGATTAACTTTTGAATCTTTTGATCAGGTAAGCAAAAGCTCAAAGAGGAAAAGAGCGAAGAACATGACACCGGTCTCGGTTTCAGAAGTCCCAAAGCTCTTCACTTCGACTTTTAGGCTTCCCAAGTTGAAGTCTCCATCTAATGGAGCCATATAAATTATTAGAGAATTTAGGTTATTGAAATCTGCATGTAACCTATTTGTATTTAGGATCAAGCCCCTGATGTATATCATGCAACTGACCAGTGACCACACCCATTAGCATCTAGTATAACTCTTACATTAGTTTCTTTAGGAAGCTCATATTGCATCTAGCAGCTGTGTTTATTTCCTCTGTATTATTGTGTCTTGAAGCTTAACCAAAGAAGAAAACAGCAATGGCGGAACATCTGCCAATGCAACAAAGATTTCAAGCGGCTTTGAAGAAGATTTTTTTTCCGGTTTTATTTTGTTTATAGCTGAGAATTCCCTCTTGTATGGATTTGATATTTTGAATAAGATCATTTGCTTCTTGGTATTGGTGTTGTATGTCGAATCACTGAGTGTGAAAGTGAGCTTTCTGCTTCGCACCAATTCAAATCCAACTTCGATTCTGTATACAACAAGTATGGCTTATTGCAGAAACGTTTCGTATTTAACCGGTTTCTTCTTTAAACCGCTAAATTTCGGTCCGGTTCAGTGGAATGATTTTGCTTTTGGGTTTAAACGACGCCGTCTCCAAGCCTCCTCTTATTTTTGGATTAGGGCACAATTGACGGAGGAACACAGCGGTTTCTCTTCTCAAATCTCTCACAAAAATTTCATCAAAGGTTTCGACTTTTTTTGATTTGGTAGAAGAAGATGCCACCTTCGGAGGATGTGAAAGCTATGAAGATGAAAGAGGAGGCTGAGGAAGACAATAAGAGCTTGAGTTCCTTTGCGAAGAAGAAACCCACGAACGGTAACAATGCTGGTTCGAAGAAATTGAAGAAAGAAGAGAACGATGACGATGATGATGATAACAAACCTATCAAGTCATCTGTATCTGGGTCTCGAGCTAAGCCAGTGAAGAAGAAGGAAGAGATTGATAAAGACGATGAGAAGAAGCCTGTTTCTAAGAGGAATTCTTCTGTTGGTGTCTCAAAGGTTCGATTTTTATTTCTTTCTCTCTCTGTTTGAGTATAAATATTGAGGATGGTAAAATATTTGATGAGGCATTGTTTTGATTATGAGTCTCTCTCTTTGTTTATAGGAGAATAAGAAACCAGAGAAAGAAGAAGAAGTAAAGAAAAAGAGAGAAAGAAAAGTATATGATTTGCCTGGTCAGAAGAGAGAGCAGCCTGATGAGGTATTTTTTTGCTGCTCTGTTTCTCTGCTTTTTAGATTTGTTGTTGAATTCGTCTGAAGAATTTCTTTTGTTGATTTTGCAATTCTGCAGAGAGATCCACTTAGGATTTTCTACGAGTCACTTTACAAACAAATTCCCACTAGCGACATGGCTCAGATTTGGTAAGCTCTTCTATTCCTTTCTCTGCCTTACATTGTTCTGCAACTTTAAAACACTTACACTTAATGTTTTGTGTTTGGTATGTATCTGATTATTTGTGTTTGATCACTCAATCTGCAAACTGAGTCCTACACCTTAAATTATTCTTTTGGGACTTGATGCATACTTGCGTTTGATTTTCGATGGTCTCTTGTGTTTTGCGACACGGTTTAAGCTAGTTCGCATAAATTTTGAACATCATAATTGGACTCACATTGTATGTAAGAAAGGGGAGTCCTTTCAAACCAGTCACTCAAAGCATTGATTATATGATCTGTGATGGTTATGTGTAATATTTGCTTTTAGATTGCTTTGTTTATTTGAAAACCCTTTTGTGGTTTTGATCACAGGTTGATGGAGTCTGGATTGCTTCCAGCCGAAAAAGCAAAGAAAGTTCTTGAGAAGAAACTGCAAAAGGGTGGAAAATTAAGTTCTCCAGTAAAATCTGCTGCTTCTACTCCAAGAAGCAACTCCAAATCAGTGACCGTGAAGAAGAAGGAAGTACAAAAGTCGCCATCTGAAGCTTTGTCAAACAAAAAGAAGGGAAATGATTCGAAACCAACCACGAAGAAGAGGAAGAAGAACTCTGATGATGACGACTCAGATGATGATTTTTTGGCTAGCAGAGTCTCTAAAAAGGCTAGAGCCAAGTAGGTTGAATTAAAAGACTGAAATCTCATTGTGTTATTTGTAATCGTTTCTTAGGGAGTCAATTTGTAGAATGCTTGAAAGGTGAATTCTTTAAGAGTAATGAGAGAGATGGCCAATTGTTTCTGATCTTATCGTGTACTTCTTTAGTTATTAAGCAAAGACTTAATCACGTTTGGTTTAGAGCATGATAGTTACTCTTCGTCCATGTCACTACTTTGTAACCTCGTCATTCTGACTAGCGAAAAAGCCGTTGAACTGATCTTTGAGGCACTTTTCCTTGGAGCTTTAGTCTTCGATATGACTCTCTGATATGGCAAGGTCTAATAGGTCCTGATTCCTTCCTTTCCCTCATAACAACTCGAGCTGTTTCCACAAGGTCGCCAACAAACATCTTTGCGATACCACGCACAACGATGTTCATAGTGTCGTCCATCTTCGGACCCCCTGTGATTCTCTGTACCAACTTCTCCATGTCTGATTTCTTAAAACCAGATCTTCTGAAAGATTCATATCTGCTCATTTGTTCCTCTGTAAATTGTGATAAAATCTTCTGCATCTTGTTGGCTCTAGTCACAGGATCAGCACCAGTTATGTTTTTGGTGAACTCAACTTCATCTTTGTTCTTCGCTTCAGCAACAACGGACGTTTTACATTTCTTCACAGCTCTCTCATCTCCTTCAAGAGTCTGCTCGGTTTCAACAGGTGATTCCTCTTGCTCCTCCATTGCTGCTTCAAACGGATCCTTCGAATGCTTCATTCTTAATAAAACCTTAACGAAAATCACATATCTTTGGATCTTAAAACTCCAAAATTCAGCCAATTTTTTTGTTGCACATCCGACCACACTAGAAAAAATCCGACATGAACATGAACTCAAAGAAATCAATTTTTTGTACTTGTAATTACAAGTACCTTGGCACTGGCTGATCTTTCAGACAATTGCAGTTACAAGTAACCCGCTCGTTGCTACTAGCAAAACAACAAGACCTTGCGTTAAAGGCCATTTATTGTCAAGCCTATTTTTTAAGAAGCCCAAATGTAAAAGTCGGTGGGAAATGAAGTATCTTTATTTATAGAGGCAAAAGTTTAGCTTCCTTTATACTAATTTACTCGATGTGGGACAATTGAGAGAAGTGTAAAATTTATATACTACACAGTAGCTTGAGAAGCAAGGACGTATTATCTCAAATGGAAAATACAAGACACCCAAAATAAATGGAAACTTCAAACTTTCTTTGAACAAATTACTCAAACAAAAAACACATTTAAACAAATTTCCCATTTTTTCAATGTTTTTCAATCAAATTTAAATAGAGAGATTTCCAAGAGTCGTTTCCTTGTCTTTTAAGTAAAATGTTTGATTTGGTGGATCAAGTCTCATAATCTCCCTCCTCTTCTTCTTCAACATCATACTCACCTTCCTCATCAGCAGTAGCATCTTGGTACTGTTGGTATTCAGCGACCAAATCATTCATATTGCTCTCAGCTTCCGTAAACTCCATTTCGTCCATTCCTTCTCCTGTGTACCAATGCAGAAACGCTTTACGCCTAAACATAGCCGTGAACTGCTCACTCACTCTCCTGAACATTTCTTGAATCGACGTCGAGTTACCCACAAACGTCGCCGCCATTTTGAGCCCCTTTGGTGGGATATCACAAACGCTGGATTTCACGTTGTTTGGGATCCACTCAACGAAGTAAGACGAGTTCTTGTTCTGTATGTTTAGGATTTGCTCGTCGACTTCTTTTGTGCTCATCTGTCCTCTGAAAATAGCAGAGGCTGTGAGGTAACGTCCGTGACGTGGATCAGCTGCACACATCATGTTTTTGGAGTCCCACATTTGTTGAGTCAGCTCAGGAACGGTGAGTGAGATGTATTGTTGCGAGCCACGGGAAGTGAGGGGCGCAAAACCCACCATGAAGAAATGGAGACGAGGGAATGGGATTAGGTTCACCGCGAGTTTCCTGAGGTCAGAGTTTAGTTGTCCGGGGAACCTTAAGGAGCAAGTCACACCGCTCATTGTTGCGGAGATCAAATGGTTCAAGTCTCCAACTACATCATCATGCAATGTATCAGAATTAGTTTTAAATACATTTTGGGTTAATGGAGGATAAGAATTGGGTGTACTTACAGCTAGGAGTGCTGAGTTTGAGGGTACGGAAGCAGATATCGTAGAGAGCTTCATTGTCGAGGACCATGCATTCATCAGCGTTCTCTACAAGCTGATGGACAGAGAGAGTTGCATTGTAAGGCTCAACGACTGTGTCAGAGACTTTAGGAGATGGGAAAACAGAGAAAGTGAGCATCATTCTGTCTGGATACTCCTCTCGGATCTTCGATATCAATAGTGTTCCCATTCCTGAACCTGTGCCTCCTCCCAACGAATGGCACACCTGAAACCCTGTAAAATAATGCAGCCCCATGATTCACATAGTATTGGTTCCATCGATGAGACGAAAAAGTGTTCATATATAGTCAAGCAAACATCTTGTTACTAGTCCTTGCTAACTAAATCAACTATAATGTTTATGTGAATCTACAATGCTTTAAAACAATAATCAATGAATCTACAATATGCGTTAAAAAATATTTCTCCCCAATAATAACAATGCACACTAGTAGTCATAGACTCATAGTTATAATTGAAGTTAAATAATCAATGTATAAAACGAATCACGTGAGACCTGACCAAAAGTAACTAAAAAAACGAATCACGTGAGATTGTTGTTTGGGCTCCACAAGCATTATCTATAAACTCTAAAGGCAAAAGAGATTTTTATTAACTTTTTACTACAAAATTCCAAGAAATCTATATGATGTAGTAGGACCACTCCATCTTTTATCCCGTAATCACGGTGCCTTGAAAATGTTTTGATCACGACATCACAATGATATAATATCTTATCTCTGAAGCTTTAATATGAAGAAAAAAACTTGACAAAAAAATATCTCAATACTATACAAAACAGCTTGGCCCTACCAATAATAAGTGCTAACATCCCACTCCACAGAAAACAGCACTTGCATTTCAATTATTTCGTTGCTGTCTTGCAATTACATTAAATAAGACGATTTGATTGATCGTATTACTGAATAAGAACCCACATGCACTGATGCACACCAATAATAGATAAACAAGATCATCAAAGTAAAAAAAAAAAGAATAAAAAAAACATACTATAGTACACTTACTAAACCGTGACCTAATTTTACTAATTATGTAGATAGATATCATACTATATTACAAGAAGAGATCTATGGTGATAAACGATTATCGATACGGTGACGTCAGACAAATTACGAATGAAATGATTATTGAATCAAACTAAATCCAGTAAATATACGAATTATGATGCACGACATCAAACACTATAGAAAATTTGCGTATAATGGAAAATTCAGAAAAAGATATATATAGTACCTTGAAGGCAATCGCAGTTCTCAGCTTCTTTACGAACAACATCAAGAACAGCATCAATAAGTTCAGCACCTTCAGTGTAATGACCTTTAGCCCAATTATTACCAGCACCAGACTGACCAAAGACAAAGTTATCAGGACGGAAGATCTGACCAAACGGTCCGGATCTGATACTATCCATAGTACCAGGCTCAAGATCCATAAGAACAGCACGAGGAACGTATCTTCCACCTGAAGCTTCATTGTAATAGACATTGATACGTTCAAGCTGGAGATCTGCAGTGTCTCCACTGTAACGTCCGGTGGAATCGATGCCGTGCTCGTCGCAGATGACTTCCCAGAACTTGGAACCAATCTGGTTACCGCATTGACCACCTTGAATGTGAAGGATCTCTCTCATTGTGTTAGTGTGTGTAGTGGTTCACAAGATCGAGAGAGAGAGAGATGGTGAAGGAATATGAAAGATGGGAGTGACAGCTAATATAACCAATTGTCTCTGTTATTCATCACTTCCCTCGCTTGCGAGGTTTTTATTCTCTGTTTTTTTTCACCCCACCTAACACTTTTTTATCTTAGTCATTTTACATTGTCTTATTCACTCAAAATTTACCGCCGAAAGGTTTTTAGATTGGCATAATTTCAGATTTCAGATTCAGTGTTTAATTAGCAACTTGGAGCATGCATGTGCATATATTGCCAATGTATGTTGTTGACATGTTGTATACACATGAATATGTCTATACAAAAACAAGCTTTATAATATATTTTTTCCCAGTTGTAGAGTAGAGATATGGGAGCACGTTATGCAAAATTGTATTATTGAAAAAATTGTATTTTTTTCATTAATGTAGTTAAATTGTTTTCATATAATAAATTGTGTGTTAAAAATAAGGAAGAAGAAAGTAATCTATACAAAAATTTATAACTTTCAATTTCAGAACTAGATCTAGTAAAGTCATACATGGGCCAGACATGTAGATAAATAGACGAGCCCATTTAAAAATAAACGGTGTCGTATGCTTTAATTGTCAAACTAAACCCTAGATTTGCTCCATCATCCTATATAAAAAGGCAAACTAGTCTTCAGTACCCATAATCGCCGGCTATATTCGTCTCTTTTTTCTTCGTGTTTTTGTAGCTTTCATCTTTGATATTGTTTTACTTTGCTAAAGTAATCGATTTTTTGATGTGAAGAAGTTAAATTCAAGTGATGAGATTTGATCTAAAATTCTCACGACGGTCGTCTGAGGCCTTTTGTGGCCGATTGATGTACCGATCACTCCTCTCTGATGATAAACTTTCTTCTTTCCCAAATCTCCTTTGTTTTTGTTTTAATCCAAACTCTTGTTGATTTGTAGTTAATCTAGTTCGTTTTTCATATTGAGAAAAGAGATTTATGGAATTGGTTGTGTTATACTACTTTATAGTATATCTGTATATGGTTTGACGACCTTGTGGAGATGACCGAAACAATAAAGTAAATACATTGACCAATTGAGAAACTGTTATGCACTGAAACTTCTAACTACCAATGATCTCTTAATCAAGATTGTGAATTACTTGGATTAGTCTCCCTGAATTAGACTTCGATTATTGCGTAGTAATTATCTTAATCCCATATGCATATATGGTACATAGTTTAAGGATTTTAAAGAGAAACAATTTAGTAATTCATGTAAACTTTGAGCTTTCTGTTTTATTCGACACAATCAAGGGGTACACACAAGTTTTTTCTATGCTACTAGACACAGTCATCTGCGTGGCACACATGTTAGATGGGCAGTCCATGAGCAATACAGACAAGCACTCATGACAAAGATTGTTGAACCAACGACGGCTAAGCTTGAACGTAGAGACATATAACTATGTAAGTGGAGCAAGGGAACAGCCACCAAGAGATTGTTAGCTCTTAGCTGTACTAGGACCTGATGTTTTCCGGTCGAGAACATACCAGCTGAGTTTAGCTGGGAGGTTCAACATGAAAACATAGATATAGCATTCGGGACAGTCTAAAAGGGACCGTCTCGCGTATAGTTCAGGTGATGCAACCGATAGACGAAACATCTTGGAAACAAGAGAGAGCGTTGGATAGTACCAACTCTCTTGGAAGTGACATCATCTCCATATGTAAACTAGATTCCCTAAAACAAAACAATCCACAACTTCAATTTTGTATATACATTCATCATTTTGCAAATGTGGATATATAGGCATTGATTGAAAAGTGAAATGGTAAAATATGATATAATTTTGATCAGGTAGGAAAGTTATGGGTGATAATATCTTGTCCAAAAATAAAACATTGTAAAGTATATTTAAAGGAAAGGGCCCTTGTATAAAGCTTGACCACATCATATTTTTGGTGTGCTTTATAATTAAAATTTTAAATACAATTGGATTGTGTCTAATGAGATTTGAAACTTAATTGAGGGTAAAATAGTTCTGGAAAATAAAAAAGTGCAAAGCAATGAAAAAACAATATAATTATGGGGTTTTAATATAAAAAAAACATGTGTTAAAACTTATGTTTTGAGTTGATTTTCGTATTTTATACACACAAGATATTTAGAGGAAAAAAAACAAAAGAGATATATAGCTTCCTCAAGTCAAATAACGATAACCACAACTTTGATGAACGAGATACTCTCTTCTTAAAACCTCATCCACCCAAACACAAATGTCTTGTAATCCTTCTCTTATCTTTCTCCTTGTGATTCCTTTTTATATTCCTCTGATATTTTCTCTCAGTTTGATCTCATTTGCTCTGCAATGGCGACTACCATGAATGCTGCTGTTTCTCTCACATCTTCAAACTCTTCTTCTTTTCCCGCTACAAGTTGTGCCATTGCTCCTGAAAGGATCAGGTTTACTAAGGTACTTTATAAGCTTTTCTCAACTGGATAATGATAAAGTCAAGATCCCACAAAAAAAGTTGTGTAGTCGAGAGTCTAGAGATGCTCTGCTTTTATGGTTTTGCTAATAATCTTCTGGGTCTTGTAAGTAACATGTTAAGTAAAGTTTTGGAATTTGGATAAATGTGCTTCTGGGTTTTCTCAAATATGACCAAAAACTTTTGGAAGATCAATGTACTGTTGATGGGATCTTGATTAGGTCTCTCTGGTTTTGTTGTTGGGTGTGTTTAAAAGGGTGCTTTTTACTACAAAAGCAACAATGTAGTGACAGGTAAAAGAGTGTTTTCCATAAAAGCACAAATCACAACAGAAACAGATACTCCTACTCCTGCAAAGAAAGTAGAGAAAGTGTCAAAGAAGAACGAGGAAGGTGTGATTGTTAACAGGTACAGACCAAAAGAGCCTTACACTGGAAAATGCCTTCTCAACACCAAAATCACAGCTGATGATGCTCCTGGAGAGACCTGGCACATGGTTTTCAGCCATCAAGGTAGTGATTCCATTACTTGATTCTCACAACATGTTTCTTACTTTATAATGATTCTTTTCTTGATGGTAATTGAAGTAGCATTTATGTGTCTTCGATAGGAGAAATCCCGTACAGAGAAGGACAATCTGTTGGTGTGATTGCAGATGGAATTGACAAGAATGGAAAGCCTCACAAGGTCAGACTTTACTCCATTGCAAGCAGCGCTCTTGGAGATCTCGGCAATTCTGAAACCGTAATAAACCATTTCCTTTACAAATTTTACGAGGCTTTGTTTTGTCTGGTTAAGTGAATGAAGGAGTTGTTTCAGGTTTCTTTGTGTGTTAAAAGACTTGTTTATACTAATGACCAAGGAGAGACTGTTAAAGGAGTTTGCTCAAATTTCTTGTGTAAGTACTAATGAATAAGTCTTGTGTAAGTTTATAACTTATTCACTTATTCAACTATTGTGTTTTCTTTTACTTTATTTTTCAGGTGATTTGGCACCCGGAAGTGATGTTAAGCTGACTGGTCCTGTAGGCAAAGAAATGCTTATGCCAAAGGATCCAAACGCCACCGTTATTATGGTCTCTCCCTTAAACCTCAAATATCTTGACTTGCTTATGACTAAACCTCTATAGGTTCTGTTTCTTGAAACATCATTAAACACTAGTAAACATCCTTCTTCTTCATGAACACCACAGCTTGCCACAGGGACAGGAATTGCTCCTTTCAGGTCTTTCTTATGGAAGATGTTCTTTGAGAAACATGATGACTACAAGGTAAAGTAAATGATTATCTTTTTGATTTTGACCAAAATGTATTAAAATCTAACATCTTTGCAATCGTTGGAATGCAGTTCAATGGCTTAGCTTGGTTGTTCTTGGGTGTACCAACCACTAGCTCTTTGCTCTACCAAGAGGCACACACACGCTAACTCTTCTTCTGGTTTCATTCTTCAAATCCTTCCAAATCATTAAGTAAAATCAATCCTCTTTTTTTTTTGTTTTGAAAATCAGGAGTTTGATAAGATGAAAGCAAAGGCCCCCGAGAACTTCAGGGTGGATTACGCGATAAGCAGAGAACAAGCGAACGATAAAGGAGAGAAAATGTATATCCAGACTCGGATGGCGCAATACGCAGCTGAGTTATGGGAGTTGTTGAAGAAAGACAACACTTTTGTTTACATGTGTGGACTCAAGGGAATGGAGAAAGGAATTGATGACATTATGGTCTCATTGGCTGCAAATGACGGTAAGAAGAGCTAATTAATAACACTCCAATTCTTGAAACATTCATTGCATAAGCAATAACACTCTAATGACTTTGTGGTGGTTTTAGGTATTGACTGGTTTGATTACAAGAAGCAGTTGAAGAAGGCAGAGCAATGGAACGTTGAAGTCTACTGATCAAAAAGCCTTTGACATTTCTGTAGCAAAGTATAGCTGAACAAAACTGTAATTTTCGCTTCTGAATTTCTGTATTTTGAAGATAAGTTTTTTAGATATGTTATACTAAAAAAAGAGTTCTTTAATCATTATCATTTACTTCTTCCCATTATTTTGCTTTAAGTTAAATGACACATTGATATTTATCCATCTAAAAAAAATGTCATTTTCTTTAACTAATTGATAAGGAAAAAAACAAATGGTTAATGAATTGCCTTCAGTTGACAGCAATCTGTATTTTATGGTAGCTAACCAATCCTTTAACAATATCCAATCTTATTCTTTTATGCATCTATTTAAACAAAGTAATGGTTTCTTAGGACACTTGAATACTTGAGTCGTTAGTTGATTTTGGGTTGGACTACTAATTCATGAAGGTTATAATGTTACCTCCAACTCCAAGCCATAAAATATCATGAGAAAAAGAAAAAGAATCTCGATTGAAGATATTTTCAATTTCTATGAAGACAATAGTATGGTTGAGATTTTTACAATTTCTATGAAGACAATAGTATGGTTGAGATTTTTTCTTGAAGCCGACCAAAAAAAGGAGAAATCTAGCAGGCTAATGTTTATTCTCTCTTTTCTTTTTGTCAGAGGCTCATTTGTCAGTAACCATTTGATCAACGGCTAAATCCTATATCCACTAAAATTCAACCACGTCATCAGACATACCAATATACAGCAACACTTGATTGTAGCTAATAAAAAGATCGTCAACAGAATTAACTCTTTAAATCACTTCTCTGTTATACCTCTCTGTTTCGCTCCCTGAAGAAGAAGAAACAGAGCGTTCAGATTTCTCTTCAACATAATCATGGCATTGACCTTCTTCTTCTTGTTATCGAATTTGTTCTTCTCCGGTAAGAATCTGCCTGATCTCACATATTTAAAGACTCTAATTATTTTTAAATTTCTTCATTTTTTTCAATCTTAGGAGTTATGTCAAGGAGCTTCACATTTTCAAACAAATGCGATTACACAGTGTGGCCGGGAATTCTATCTAACGCCGGAGTTTCTCCATTACCAACCACCGGCTTCGTCCTCCTGAAAGGCGAGACGCGTACAATCAACGCACCGTCATCATGGGGGGGTCGTTTCTGGGGAAGAACACTCTGCTCAACCGATTCCGATGGAAAATTCTCGTGTGCCACCGGAGATTGCGGCTCCGGAAAAATCGAATGCTCCGGCGCTGGAGCTGCTCCTCCTGCGACTTTAGCTGAATTCACTCTCGATGGCTCCGGAGGACTCGATTTCTACGATGTCAGTCTCGTCGACGGCTACAATGTCCAGATGCTGGTGGTTCCTCAAGGCGGCTCCGGTCAGAATTGCAGCAGCACCGGCTGCGTCGTCGATTTAAACGGATCTTGCCCGTCGGAGCTAAGGGTGAATAGCGTCGACGGGAAGGAGGCGGTGGCGATGGCGTGTAAAAGTGCGTGCGAGGCGTTTCGGCAGCCGGAGTATTGCTGCAGCGGCGCGTTTGGATCGCCTGACACGTGTAAGCCGTCTACGTACTCGCGGATCTTCAAGAGCGCGTGTCCACGCGCCTATAGCTACGCGTATGACGATAAGTCTAGTACATTTACGTGCGCGAAATCTCCCAACTACGTCATCACTTTCTGTCCTTCTCCCAACACCAGGTAAAATTCCTTTAATACCCTTCTTCTATTTACTTTCACCCATTTCGTTAAAAGGTGATTAGGAAATATTTACTCTTTCATAAGTAGGATTTTTTTGCTTGTTGTATAATCGAAGTTACTAGATACTCAATTCCATTGATAATCATTAATTTTGCTATACAAGTTTTGTTTTTCTTTCAAGAGTTTTATGATAGACATTGTTTGTCAGGCTCCTATAAAAGAGAGACACGTGGGAACTAACTTCATTCACTTATTCCTTTATTTGCAGCCTAAAATCAGCTGAGGAACACAGCACAGAGACAATGACGACGACAAGTCCAAGTTCCGGCAGTACGACGTCGTCGCAGATGGTCTACGAAGGTGCTCTGGACGAAAGCAGTGGTTCACCATCTACGTATCACGGCGTATCACGAGCAATCACAGTCGTTCTTCTCTCGCTTGCTTTTTGTCGTATGTGGTGGTTCTTCTGACCAGAGATTATTTGTCTTAGTGTCTGCCACGTATGCGCAGAAACAAGAACGTATGGGCCTTTAGAAGGCCTTTTCTCACTATAGTAAAAATATTTCTAAAGTTTTTCCACATAATGTCAACTTTTTACTCCACATGACCAAACGTTGAATGATTAAACCATTCTTAAGGAAAATCAAGAAAGTAGGCTATATTAAAGCATTAATATTGGTAGTATTTTAGATTAGTCTTAAGTCTAAACATAGTTTTTAGGAATAATTTTATAATTAATTTTAAAAATTTTGATGTTAAAAAACTAAAATTTTGGCAATATACAATGGTGGTTTTTAACTAATTTTTTTTAATATATATATATATATATATATATATAT
>Ga0041059_1001160_pt1 | contig 21095 bp, 10 predicted proteins | sample AraColnosormetaG_FD_56232 | JGI IMG/M metagenome (GOLD analysis project Ga0041059, IMG submission 56232) | Arabidopsis roots microbial communities from North Carolina, USA - Col MF nosort | ecosystem: Host-associated > Plants > Roots > Unclassified | place: USA: North Carolina | collected... | reverse complement strand
AAAAAAAAAAAAAAAAAAAAAAAAAAAAAATTCGTTTCTGCTCTAAGATTGGGCTAGGCCCATTACAGAAGATGATAAGACCTTCTTGGCATGGGAATCTACTAAATTGTTTTGCAAACGAGGAATAAAAACACATCTAAAAACGGTAAAAGAAGAGGATAGATCAAAGATATCAAAGTGAATTCCATGGAGCTCCTTGAATTGAGTCTCCGAATTGATGGTTTTGACGAGTTGTGAAGAGTTAGTAGCAAAGGTAAGATGGTTGAAACCGAGTTGGCGAACTTGTTTTATGGCAAAGAGAAGCGCCAAGGCTTCCGCTTGTAGAGGAGAATTGACATACTCCGCATAGCCGGTTCCACCATAAAATCTTGATCCATGTTGGTTTTTGAGGATCTATCCAAAACCTGCACGATGATCATCCTTCCAGGTTGCATCAGTATTATAGATAAGAGTTTGAGAATAAGTAAACTTATTGTTATAATTTAATAATAAAAATAATCTGAATAAATGTCTTTCGCTTTTTTTTTGGTAGTTTTTATTAAAATATTTTCAGTTATATTTTTGTGGTTGTATCTTTTTATAATATTTATTGTTATGTTTTGAACAGTTATTTTGTTCAACTAAGTTCGTATCATTTTGCATCTCAAATTCTGAATAGCTGCCTTTTTTTATCACAATATTTCTTTCAAGTATTTAGAGTTGTATATTTTTATCGCATCTTTACATTAAATTATATACGATTATTTTTTTCTGACAGTTATATTAATTTAAATACAGTCATATCTTTTCAGTTTACGGTTTATCTTTTTATCATTGAGTTATATTTGTTCAACTACAATTATAATTTTTTTAGTTTGCGGTTGTTTCTTTATAGTTGCATCTATTCATTTAAAGTAACGTCTCTTTATTATATATTTTCTGCTTTTTTCACAACTTTTCGTATGAATAAAGTAGTTTATTTAAATGTTCGTGAGTTTTGAACTCTATATATTTGTCCTTCTTCCTAAATAGTTCTCATATTTTTGTTCCTTCACACCGATTATTTATGATGAATCCAAATTTTTTTTTTTGTAAAATGGATCTAAATTCTTTACTTTCGAAGTTATTTTAAATATACATCATTTTAATATGAAAGAAATTTCTCTAATTCTTAGTCTAACTAAAATTTTTTGGAATCTAATAACAAAACAATCTCAAGTATCTTTTGAACTTCTCAACGGTTACGTTTTTTATCGCAACTTTCGCTCAATTATTTACGGTCATTGTTTTACGGTAGTGTTTTTTTGTCGTATATTTTCGTTATTTACGGGTTTTTTGGACAGTTATATTTGTTCAACTACAGTCGTATCTTTTCTGTTTTGACCGGTTGCATTTTTCACAAAGGAACCAAAAAAGTTTCATAAAATTTATTTTTAATTGTTATAGAGTTTAAATATTATTATTATAAACTTTTTATAGAATGTAAATATTATGAATACTTTAAATATTTTAAATATTTATAATGTTTAAACTTCTTATAAATTCTTATAAAGTTAAACTATTTATATTATTTGAATGTCATTCAGGTTTTAATATTATAAATATTTAAGACGTTTATAAAGTTTAACAAACTTAAAATAGTTATAACAGTTAACTTTTAGTACCTCTATTTTAAATTATATGATGTTTTACTTAAAAGCTAACAATTTAAGACAATTATTTATTTCGTTAAAAATATCTTTTAATACTTGATTTAGCAAACTCAACTAATGATATGCAAGATTGCATGATAGAAATAATCATAACTCATAAGTCATAAGATACCAAATCATTTATAAATTGCATAGAAAGTTGTATAACATCATATATAATGAAACAAAATAAAATCTCTAAAACATCCTATTGAGACATAAACCGGTTTAATCGGGTTCGTTCAATTTGATAAACACCGATGATTCGATTCTAAGGGAAGAAGATCTCTCTCTACTACGACAAGCTCAACTCTTTCGTTTTCGAGAAACCAATTCCAAAGATCATCCTAAACAATTCGAAACCACAACAATGTTCAACAACAACAGTGTCTCGATCTCAGTATCTGACGACGAATCTAACGATTTGAATCGGATCCGAGCTCGTACCCGACGAAAGCGGAAGAAAGTGAGTCACAGAACCAGCTACGAGCTTCCTCGTCATGTTCTAAGGCTTTTTGTGAGATACTGGGTCGTCTTAGTTTTTCTTCTCGCTGTTGGGTTGCTTGTATTTGAATCAACGAGGATCGGATTCAAATCTAGTGACTTGAAGAAACCAGATTTGAATGGGAAAGAGAGTCCTAGTAAGAAAAATGAAGGAAATTTGAATCGATTGGATCCTACTACCAAAGTTATTGGTGGTGTTAGACAACGTAAGCTTGATTAATTTGTGAAGTTGTACAAAAAGGATCTGAATTTTGAGATGATTATGTACGAATTGGCTTATGTGGAAAAAGAGTGTTACTTTAATTTGCTATTGGTTTGTGAAAACTTGGGTATTGTTTGGTTTTATTCGTTCTCTGATGTGGAATGATAAGTTGATAGTTCAAGTGTGTGTGGATTGTGGAAAAAGGACCTGAATGTTGAGATGATTATGTATGAATAGGCCATGAATGTGGAAAAAGAGAGTGTCTTTAATTTGCTATTGATTGGTTAAAACTTGGGTATTGTGTGGTTTTATTTGTTTTGTGTCGTGGAATGGTTATTGATAGTTCAAATGTGTTTGGATTGTGGAAAGAGGATCGGAATTTTGAGCTGATTATGCCGGAATAGGCCATGAATGTGGGAAAAGAGAGTTGCTTTAATTTGTTATTGATTGGTTAAAACTTTGGTATTGTTTGATTTTATGTGTTTTATGTTGTGGAATGGTTAAGTTAATAGTTCAAGTGTGTATGGATTGTGGAAAAAGGATCTGAATTTTTGAGCTGTTTTTATGTCTGAATGTGGGAAAAAAGAGACATCTGTGATAAAATTTGAGTATTGTTGTGTTTTATGAGTTGTGTGTGTTGTGGAAGGATATGTTGATATTGAAAGTATTGTATGGATTGTGGTAGGTTGTTTGAAGCTTTTACCACCTGAGGAGCTTGAGCATCTTGATATCTTAGAGCGTAAAGATTCAGGCTCTCCGGTTAAGAGAGTTGTGTATCTAACTGATACGGATGTGTCGGTGGGAGAAATGAGAGGTGTTCGTGGTAATGGGACGCGGTTTAATTTATTCACGGGGAACCAGACTTTTGCTGAGAGAGAAAATAGTTTTCAGGTCATGATTTGGTAACTCTACAAGGCTTAAGAACTTGAGTTTCCTATAATTTTAGGAATTTTTTATATGGATCTTGAACTGAGTATTGGCTTTATTGCATCAGGTAAGGGAAACAGTTTCTTTGCATTGTGGGTTTTTCAATGAAAATGGGGGATTTAGGATTTCGGATAAGGATAAGAAGTTTATGACATCATGTGAAGTAGTGGTCTCGACGTGTGCGTTTGGTGGTGGAGATAACCTTTATGAACCTATTGGAATGTCTAAGACATCAAGTCAAAAGGTTGGTCACTCTGATTTTCTCCTGTCCACTGTTTCTCTTGCATATCGAGTACGGAGTTTGAACAAATCGTGATTCTCTCTCTGCTGCATCCAATCCTGAATGAGTTTTTTGGATGCAGGTTTGCTATGTTGCGTTTTGGGATGAAGTTACTCTTACAACACAAGAAGCAGAGGGTCATAAGATCGATGAGAATGATCACATTGGAAAGTGGCGTATTGTGATTGTAAAGGATCTTCCTTTTACAGACCAAAGGCTTAATGGGAAGATCCCAAAGGTACTACTCATCTACTTCAGAGGCACATGTGATGATTTGTACTGCACGTAGCAATCTTATTCGCTGGGTGTTAAACGTTTCTGATTATGCGTTCATGGTACTGTGTAAAATGTTTCCATTACAACCAAATTTAACCTTCTTTGGTTTTCATTTTGTGCTGTGTAAAATGGTATGTGCTCGATTTGAATTAGCTCACTGTTGTCTTTTTTTTTTCCTTACATCTTTTAATCTTGTTTAAATATGGTTGGAGTCACAATATTTGAGTTTCCGTTTTGCTTTCAAGCACATGTATGTCTGATATAAGATGCTTCATAATGATACTAATGAATCTACATGCTGTCAGATGTTGGCCCATCGCCTTTTCCCAGATGCCAAGTACTCGATTTGGGTAGACTCAAAATCCCAGTTTAGAAGAGACCCACTTGGTGTACTAGATGCTCTTCTTTGGCGAACAAACTCGGTGCTTGCAATTTCAGAACATGGAGCTCGAAGCAGTGTATACGACGAGGCAAACGCTGTCATCAAGAAACACAAAGCTACACCCGAAGAAGTTGAAGTGCAGATAAATCAATACCGACATGACAAATTACCCGAAGATAAAAGATTCAACGGGAAAAAAGGTAAATTTCTTTATACCATAAGTGTTGTACCAAAGCTCCTAAACTTTGATGATGGAAGTAATTTTTGGCTGTTTTACTTTCTTACAGCTTTATCTGAAGCCTCTGTGATTGTAAGGGAACACACTCCATTGACAAATCTATTCATGTGCCTCTGGTTCAATGAAGTTGTCCGCTTCACTTCGCGTGATCAATTGAGTTTCCCATACGTTCTTTGGCGTTTGAAAGTTCTCAAGAACATCAACATGTTCCCTGTCTGTACACGTAAAGATCTCGTCAATAGCATAGGCCATGTACGCAAGGCTAAACCGTTAGTTACCCTATGAATTTACTGTAAGCTTCCAATTCATTGGTTATTTTAGAATCTTTTTTGTATTTAGCGTGTAGACATAAAAACAGAACTGACATGTTTTAAACTGAAACCGAACTAAACCTGATCAGAATAAAAATAACAGCTTGAGGACAAAAGAAGGTAGTGGTTTAGTTATGTTGTGGAAGTAGTAGTTATACCAAAATCACTAATCTAACTTTAAAACCAAAGAGGTTTGTTGAAAGAACAGTTAGAAACTCCTCTTTGTCTCTCTTCTTCTTCTTCTCCGATCATGTTAACTAGAATCATCTTCCTCATCGCTGTCGCCACTGCTTTCATTATTGTCCTTCTACTCGCTTTGTTGTCACCTGTTCCTGATTACGACCCGCCGGGATCATTCTTCTCCTTCTCCCTCTATGTTCAACAAACCCACACCCCATCTTCCTCCTACTCCTCTCGCCGGTCCAGCCAGCACATGGTCCAACCTCACGGCAGAGGAGGAGGAAAAGGAGCATTGATTTTCCGACGCACGCTCACGGAAGGACCCGAGAATAATTCAAGGATCGTAGGCAAAGCTGAGGGGTTCATAATCCCGCATGAAGACTTCGCTAACTCGGATTTTAACGTGATATACTTGACGTTGGAGACGCCTGAGTACACGGGGAGTGTTAGCATTAGGAGCCGAGACATGACACATAAATTGAAAGAGGTTATGGAGGTAGTGGGAGGGACAGGAGCTTTCGCCTTTGCTCGCGGAATCGCCATGTTTAATGAGATTGATGATCATGAGGAAGAAGCTGTAACCACTTACCGTGTTAAGCTTCTACTTAGATTTCCACATACTTCTCACGTAGATCCACAATGATGAACTCTTTTCTAATACAATACATATATTTTTGTAAAAATAAAATAAAATATGTTATTTACAGATTTACTACATATGTTCAAAAAAAGTCTAAAAGCGACAAACAATTTTTGGTTTCACTTTGTTCCCATTTAGGCGTGACAAGTTATTTCTCGTCACCGTCGTAATATATCAAGTTTCTTTCAAGTCGTAGTCAATGTCATTACTTTTTCTTTTAACATCTTACTTTACTAAGTTGAATCAGGAATTACATAATTATTATCGATGAGCATGAATACACAACCAATATTTACTTATTTAGAACACACGAGATAATCGAAAAAGTGAAATTAAACGTCTTTTTCTTTCGTATGTAAGAGTTACGATAATAAACTATCAAATATGTTATTTCCTTTGGTCGTTTTCGTCGTCAATCTGAGTAATCTCTCTGTTTGGCTATCATCTTTTTGATGAAACTCCATTTAAAATTTCGAAACCCATTGGTTACGACCCATTTGTTATATCGAAAACCATACAAAAAAACCATACAAACTCAATGTCAATACTATGTGCCCAAAAACACACACACACATATATATATATATATATATATATATATCATGTTGTTTACGGAAATAGATCGATTTTAGCTAAGCTTTATATATATGTTTTTAGACAGGCTAGCCCTTACGAAAGAAAACACTATTTGTAGGTTCTGTTCAAAAATTATATCAACGATAATACGTAATGTTTAAAAAATTATTGGTAGAACTTTTTATAAATAAAAAAAAAAAACACTTAGAGACCCCAATATTTTAGATTTTACTTTAAAGAAATTCAACTTTTGTGTGTCGGGGCTCTGTTCCCAACATAATGTTTTAAGCTTCATTTCTTCTATGACTCATTTGCTGTTGATCAAACAGTTAAGAAAACTGGTAAGCTTTACCAAAAAAGTACAATGGTGATATATATTTGGTTAGTTTGACCAGTGAGAATGCATTTTATCACATTTATGTAAACCACTCAACAAAGAACCTCTAGCAAGCGTCGGACAAGAAGTTTAAGATTACTAAGGCCAGAATTAATTACTACCTTGTTCACATGTTGTATGATCATCGTAGCATAATGTCTTAGAACAAACAGATCAGCTACATGTTAAGCTCTACGACCAAAATGTTGAAGGGCTCGAGGCTAATGTAGTTTGGTGTCTCTTATGAAAAAGCTACTCCACAGAGGCTTCAAATATTATCTTTTAAGCACAAGACACATGCGATTAAAGTAGCATTGAGGACTTCGTGATTGTGATTACTTCCATGTAACGCCCTCGATGCAAATTAAAAATGTTGTTTTCATCAATAGCCACTCCTAACTCGGAAGTGTTTAGTTATGACAATCAAAAACTTAAGAGAATTTTCTGTGTATTCCAATATGTTATGAGGTTTATTCAAAGAGAAGGAGACCTAAGTATTTTCTTTCCAACAAGGCAAAAAACAGGTAAACGCTTGAGACAAATATTATCATGTTTGTCCAAAAATAGTGAGTATCATGTGAATAATTTAGAAGCTAGATATGTTCGTCAATAAACAATAAAATGCGCTAGGATACAAAACGAACGCTTGGGACGTGTTTTAGGTACAAAACTTCAAAAAAATCTTTATCGAGACAGATTTCCAGATAAAATACACATACCATTTTAACAACGTGTGTGTTTATACAAAAATAACAAAATATTAATTTTACGATTTGAAGATATATATTGTCAGAAGGGGAAAAGAAAAAAACAAAACAAAAAGATACAAAACAGAGTAACAAACTCTATAAAATATGATAATATAATACATAATTGGGAAAATGACTAAACATTATCTCTGCCTTTTGGAACTCATCAATAATTATATATTTTTTTATTTCTCATAAAAGTCAAAACTATCAATTCTTAAATTCATTCTAATTCACTCAACTTTTTTTTATAAAAAAATATCTATATTAAGTTCTCGATATTATTTACTTCCATTAATTTATCAAATGATTTTGGTATAGAATCAACTTATAATCATGGATCAAGTCGTGGAATAACATATGCTCAAGGGATGGAGCTAAAAGTGCAGTCTACCAAACCTCAAGTGTTTGTAACTTTGTATAAGCTAGGCCTCCGATTATTAACTGAATCGGTTTTTCTGGATCAAACCAAACTGAGATTTGGGGTTTGGTTAACCGTCCGGTTTATAAGAGTCAGCCAGTCAGTTAGATTTTGAAATAAGGTCGGATAACAGTTTGGTTTGGTTTATCGAACCAAACGGTTAACCATTTGTTTAAAATTTTCCAATTTAATAATTTTACGGATATTTTACGTAATGATATCAAAAATTCTTCAAAACACTACGTGAACCAAAAAAAAACTATTCAAATATTTTTAAAGTCTCAAATGCTTGTATAAACTATTGATAGTACATTTTCAGGATATATTATAAGAAGAGGAATATTAAACAAAGAAACAAAAATACAAAACAGAGCAACAAGCTCGATAAAATATGAGAATAAATAGTACCAACTTTTACACAACAAAAACATTACCAATTTTTTAATATGTCAGAAAAAATAAAAAAAGTACCAACTTTATAAAATGAAGGAAAAAAGAGTCAAAGCACGTGGCTAAATGAATCGGCCGGTGGCCAGAGTCTCCAATAGATCTCTTTAATAACTGCGTGGTCTGAAAAAGGAATCTTCCTTCCACGGCCACTAAATTCACTATTTTCATTCACATTTATTATTTTCCTTTATAAATACAAATTCATTTCTACACAATAATCATTCAATACACATAATTTACTTCTTTCTTTATAACTACCATATTCTCAATCACAACACTCGCCACTGTTTCGAATAGATGGCTTCTATTTCAACCCCTTTTCCGATTTCTCTCCACCCAAAAACCGTACGATCAAAGCCGTTGAAATTCCGAGTTTTGACCCGTCCGATCAAAGCTTCCGGGTCAGAAACTCCTGATCTAACCGTAGCGACACGAACCGGATCCAAAGATCTCCCGATCCGAAACATACCGGGAAACTACGGTTTACCAATCGTAGGACCAATCAAAGACCGTTGGGATTACTTTTACGACCAAGGAGCTGAAGAGTTCTTCAAATCACGAATCCGTAAATACAACTCCACGGTGTACAGAGTCAACATGCCACCGGGAGCTTTTATCGCCGAGAATCCACAAGTCGTGGCTTTACTCGACGGTAAAAGCTTCCCGGTTTTATTCGATGTCGATAAAGTCGAAAAGAAAGATCTTTTCACCGGTACTTACATGCCGTCAACGGAACTAACCGGAGGCTACCGTATCCTCTCGTACCTCGATCCATCGGAGCCTAAACACGAAAAGCTCAAAAATCTCCTTTTCTTCCTCCTCAAGTCATCTCGAAACCGGATCTTCCCTGAGTTTCAAGCTACTTACTCCGAGCTTTTCGATTCTTTGGAGAAAGAGCTTTCCCTTAAAGGGAAAGCGGATTTCGGCGGTTCCAGCGACGGAACCGCCTTTAATTTCTTGGCTCGAGCTTTCTACGGGACGAATCCCGCAGATACAAAGCTCAAAGCCGACGCTCCGGGTTTGATCACTAAATGGGTTTTATTCAATCTCCATCCATTACTCTCTATTGGTTTACCGAGAGTTATAGAAGAACCTCTCATCCATACATTTAGTCTACCACCGGCGTTAGTCAAATCTGATTACCAGAGACTCTACGAGTTTTTCTTAGAATCCGCCGGTGAGATTCTCGTTGAAGCCGATAAATTGGGTATCTCACGAGAAGAAGCTACTCACAATCTTCTCTTCGCCACGTGCTTCAACACGTGGGGTGGGATGAAGATTTTGTTTCCGAATATGGTTAAACGTATCGGGCGGGCGGGTCATCAAGTTCATAACCGATTAGCGGAGGAGATTAGATCTGTGATTAAATCCAACGGCGGAGAACTCACGATGGGAGCGATTGAGAAAATGGAGTTAACCAAATCAGTGGTTTACGAATGTCTCCGGTTTGAACCACCGGTTACGGCTCAATACGGTAGAGCGAAGAAGGATCTGGTTATCGAAAGCCACGACGCGGCGTTTAAAGTCAAAGCCGGTGAAATGCTTTACGGTTATCAACCGTTGGCGACGAGAGATCCGAAGATTTTTGATCGGGCGGATGAGTTTGTGCCGGAGAGATTCGTCGGAGAAGAAGGAGAGAAGCTTTTGAGGCATGTGTTGTGGTCGAATGGACCGGAGACGGAGACTCCGACGGTGGGGAATAAACAATGCGCCGGTAAGGATTTTGTTGTTTTGGTGGCGAGGTTGTTTGTGATTGAGATTTTCCGGCGATATGATTCGTTTGATATTGAGGTTGGTACGTCGCCGTTAGGAAGCTCCGTTAATTTCTCGTCGTTAAGGAAAGCTAGCTTTTAGGAGCCAAGGGTAAATTTGTAATTGTATATGTTCGCACCTGTGTAGTCCATCTGTTTTCTTGTTCCAGTTTCGTGAATTTTGAGAAAATGTTGTATAATCTGTTGCTGCTCTACATGTTCGTTTTTTTGTCATAATATTAAAGTTCAAGCTGGTAATAAGTATTTACAAATCTGTGAGATAATTTCAAATACACAAGAGCATATTCTTTATAAAAAAAGCACGAGTTTTTTACACTCAAATATTTTTTGAGCCTGTGAATAATAGGGTTTTTTTAACCATTGTTTTTATTTTGTTAGTGACGAAACAAAATAACAAAAATATCACCGTTAAAGTTTGATTATGAGATGTTATAAAAGAGTGTATTTTCCTGCATACCAAAATAATTCTTGTACTTTTATAAAACCGAATGTTTCCGTTTATATAGTGCAATAATTTTTTAGAATATTTGTTTTAATAATACCCATACACAATTTTCTGTTTTAAGCCTTTTATGTATTATCGTCAGCTTTCTTAATGAAGATAATAAAAGAAATCTTCTGAAAGATGGTTAGATGGGGCTGGTAATTTGGAGTTTTGCTTATCTCTCTCTGGTTAAGTCTCTTTCCTTGCGTTGTGTGGAGCCTATGTCTATCTCTCGGTGACGACTGATGAGTGTCTAGAAGTGATAGAGTCTAGGGATCCTTATTACAAAAAGACTACTTGGAGAGAAGTTTGTTGGGACCATGTTCTAAGAGATTCATCATACGGATGTTCCACTATCATTTGTGCACCAGATTTTTTTGTTTATTTTATCAGCCTTCCTCTAGGTCGAATGGTCAGTTTATTAACATACATTTTATCTGCCTCCCTCTTGATTATCATTGGTCATCTCAAACTATTTATAGGCCCTAAAATAAAACAAAATTTGGCTAAAATATTGTGGATATATCCAGTGCAATTCTACACACTTTGCACTTGCTTAAAGCCGGGCATTTGTATATAGACCGTTTCCTCTTGTAAACTATTCAAATGCTTTACACATGCCAAATGAAGACATCCACACGGTTTGATTGGAGATTGTTTCCATTAGCTTTAGATATTTGAACGAAAAAATATCCCTTTATTAACCATCTCATGATTACGACTCCTTTTGAAGTGAAGAGATCATGGACTGGTGGAGATACAACTAATTTTGGTTTCACTCTTCACTAACATCGGAAACAATTGTATAAGAACATAATCATGTTCACTCGAAAAAAGAAGATTACCACGACCTTTAAAAAAAAAAAAGATTATCATGACCTAAGAAAAAAAATGATTATCATCATGACCCTCACGTAGACAGCCTTAGCTTTCCGTTTCTTCTCATCCTTCTTATTCTAAAATGATTTAAATTGAACGAGTTAAGTTGAAATTGGTTTGGAAAGTTTATTAATTTTAAGAAATTTATGTAACAAACTAAAAAGGATATAATACAATTGTTATCTAAATTTTAAATTTCAACGTGATCGGAGAACTGAAAAAAAATGAGGAAGAAGCTAAAAAAAAGTAAATTGACCATAGAGGGTAATTATATTTTGTGTTAAAAAGATAAAGATATTTATGTTTAACTCACTTCAATGAGCATACTTAATATTAGCTGTATTTGTGTTAAAATTAATGGGCTCTACAAGAGTACAAGGTGATGAACAAAGAATGAAGATGAACATTATCGAGAGAAATGCTAAGATCTTAATACCAATATGTTTTTGTTTTGGGCCTCATAAGTTGCTTAGCCCAGAAACTCCTTTCTCCTTTTGTAAACACATAAGCCCATAAGAGCCCATTCTCTGCATAAACCGGATTGACCCAAATCACACTTAGCCATAAACGACTCTCGAGAAATTTTCAATTAGGTTCATCACCTCATGTGAGTCTTGAAACCAAGATGATCTCGGAATAGAGGAGGAACAATTGTTTGGTTGATGTGTTGAATCTGTTAGACAAAATGCTGTGAAAGATGGTAGCATAAAGTGTGTAGATATGGATATCGCAGTGACGTGGTTCGATGAAATGCCTGAAAGAAGTGTGGTTTCGTGGAGAGTGATGGTGACTGGGTACTTTAGGACGGGTAAGGTTGTTCAAGCAGGACCTGTAAGAGATACTGCGGTAATAGACTAGAGTTGGTTTGTAATCTTTGATTTCGGTTAAGTGTAAACCAAACATTAAACCGAGATACTCTATCATATAAAGAGTATCTGTGTAACAAAATCATTAAGTTGAATAACATAATATTTTCATCTTCTTCGATTCTCTCTGTTGCTATTATGGTATCAGAGCAATGGATCACAAAGATCCGTCCGATTCAACCTAATCTCTGTGTTTCTTCAAGTTTTTGGATCTTCCGATCTTGTTGATTCTTCTCTTCTTCGTTCAATTTCTGGAAATTTCAGTTGTTTCAAGGTTCTTTTTTGGTCTTGCGATGGTTGCCGTTGATAAATTGCGGCGTCGTACTAGAAGATCGAGCAAAAATTCAGCTGAGAAAACTCCAGATCGTGTTCAAACTTCACCAGATCCACCGATTTCACCTCCGATTCAACAAAATCTCAACAAAAGACCATCGATGTATCCTTTTCCACAGTTCGATTTCTCGGATGCTCACTACTCGCCTTTCGCGCTCTCAAATGGTGACAGTCCAGGGAATACTCTTGTTTCTGAGGTACTTGATGGAACTAATTTCTCCTCTTGGAAGATTGCGATGTTTGTTTCTCTATATGCTAAGAATAAGATTGCGTTTGTTGATGGAACCTTACCAAGACCTCCTGAATCTGATCCTAGCTTTAGAGTTTGGTCACGATGCAACAGTATGGTTAAATCTTGGATTCTGAATTCTGTCACGAAGCAAATCTATAAGAGCATTCTTCGATTCAATGATGCTGCAGAAATCTGGAAAGATTTGGATACTAGATTTCACATTACAAATTTACCAAGATCTTATCAGTTAACTCAGCAGATTTGGTCACTTCAACAAGGAACGATGTCTCTTTCTGATTACTACACTGCATTAAAGACTTTATGGGATGATTTGGATGGAGCTAGCTGTGTTAGTACCTGCAAGAATTGTACCTGTTGTATTGCTACTGCCTCAATGATTGAACATTCTAAGATTGTTAAGTTTCTCTCAGGGTTAAATGAATCTTACTCAACCATAAGGAGTCAGATCATTATGAAGAAAACGATACCAGACCTTGCTGAGATTTACAACCTATTGGATCAAGATCACAGTCAACGTAACATTGTAACAATGCCTACTAATGCTTCTACTTTCAACGTCTCAGCTCCTCAAAGTGATCAGTTTGCAGTGAATCTTGCCAAGTCCTTTGGTACTCAGCCTAAACCGAAAGTTCAATGCTCTCACTGTGGTTATACTGGACACAATGCTGATACTTGCTACAAGATACATGGATATCCAGTTGGTTTTAAGCATAAGGACAAGAAGACTGTCACACCATCAGAGAAACCAAAATCAGTTGTTGCTAATTTAGCCTTGACTGATGGTAAGGTGTCAGTTACTCAAGGAATTGGACCAGATGGAATTGTAGAGCTAGTGGGAAGTATGTCTAAGAGTCAGATACAGGACGTGATAGCCTATTTCAGTACTCAGCTTCATAATCCTGCAAAACCGATCACTGTTGCTTCTTTTGCGAGCACGAATAATGACAATGGCTCTACTTTCACTGGTATCTCTTTTTCACCCTCAACTTTACGGTTACTTTGTTCTTTGACATCCTCTAAGAAAGTGTTATCACTGAATACCTGGATCATAGATAGTGGTGCTACTCATCATGTTTCTTATGATAGAAACTTGTTTGAAAGCCTATCTGATGGTTTGAGTAATGAAGTAACATTACCTACAGGATCAAATGTCAAAATTGCTGGCATTGGAGTGATCAAGTTGAACTCTAATTTAACATTGAAAAATGTTTTATACATTCCAGAGTTTCGACTTAATCTTCTAAGTGTTAGTCAGCAGACAAAAGATATGAAGTGTAAGATCTATTTTGATGAGGATTGCTGTGTGATTCAGGATCCTATCAAAGAGCAGAAGATTGGAAGAGGTAATCAGATTGGAGGATTATATGTCTTAGACACTAGTTCTGTTGAATGTACTAGTGTAGATATTAACTCATCTGTTACAGAGAAACAGTATTGTAATGCTGTTGTAGACAGTGCATTATGGCACAGTAGACTAGGACATCCATCCTATGAGAAAAATGATGTTCTACATGATGTACTTGGATTACCAAAAAGGAATAAAGAAGATTTGGTTCATTGTTCTATTTGTCAAAAGGCTAAACAGAAACATCTCTCCTTTCCTTCCAAGAACAACATGTCTGAAAATAAGTTTGATTTGATACATATAGACACTTGGGGTCCGTTTGCAACTCCAACTACTGAAGGTTACAAGTATTTCCTAACAATAGTGGATGATTACAGTCGGGCTACATGGGTTTATTTGATGAAAGCTAAGAATGATGTGCTACAGATATTTCCGGATTTTCTAAAGATGGTTGAAACTCAATATGGCACTTTGGTGAAAGCAGTCAGGTCAGACAATGCTCCTGAGTTGCGTTTTGAGGCATTATACCAAGCTAAAGGTATTATTTCCTATCATTCATGCCCTGAGACACCACAACAAAATTCAGTAGTGGAGAGGAAGCATCAACACATACTGAATGTGGCTAGAGCTTTGATGTTTGAAGCTAATATGCCATTGGAATTTTGGGGAGACTGCATTTTATCTGCAGTGTTTTTGATTAATAGGCTGCCTACACCTCTTCTATCCAACAAGTCACCATTTGAGTTGCTTCATTTGAAGGTACCGGATTATACTTCTTTGAAAGTATTTGGATGTCTGTGCTATGAATCTACAAGTCCTCAACAGAGACATAAGTTTGCACCAAGAGCACGAGCTTGTGTTTTTCTGGGCTATCCTTCGGGTTATAAAGGTTACAAGCTTCTGGACTTGGAAACCAATACGATTCATATCTCTAGACACGTTGTGTTCTATGAAACCGTGTTTCCTTTTACGGATAAAACAATCATTCCTCGAGATGTGTTTGATTTAGTTGATCCAGTTCATGAGAATATTGAGAATCCTCCTTCTACATCAGAATCTGCACCTAAAGTGTCTTCTAAACGAGAATCAAGACCTCCGGGTTATCTTCAGGACTACTTTTGTAATGCAGTTCCAGATGTGACAAAAGATGTGAGGTATCCTCTTAATGCCTATATTAATTACACTCAACTCTCTGAGGAATTTACTGCATATATATGTGCTGTGAATAAGTATCCAGAACCATGTACTTATGCTCAAGCTAAGAAGATTAAAGAATGGCTTGATGCAATGGAGATTGAGATAGATGCTCTGGAAAGTACTAATACTTGGTCAGTTTGTTCGTTACCTCAAGGAAAGAAACCAATAGGCTGTAAATGGGTTTTTAAAGTTAAGCTCAATGCTGATGGGAGTCTTGAGAGGTTTAAGGCAAGGTTGGTTGCTAAAGGTTACACACAAAGAGAAGGCTTGGATTATTATGACACTTTTTCTCCAGTGGCAAAAATGACAACAGTGAAAACATTATTATCTGTTGCAGCCATCAAGGAATGGAGTCTCCATCAATTAGACATATCCAATGCTTTTCTAAATGGCGATTTAAAAGAGGAAATCTACATGACCTTACCTCCAGGATACTCTATGAAACAGGGAGGAGTTTTGCCTCAGAATCCTGTTTTGAAGCTGCAGAAGTCTCTTTATGGTCTGAAGCAAGCCTCAAGACAGTGGTATTTGAAGTTCAGCTCTACTCTAAAGAAGCTTGGATTCAAGAAATCTCATGCGGATCACACTCTATTCACGCGTATTTCAGGTAAAGCTTACATTGCTCTCCTTGTTTACGTAGATGACATTGTTATTGCGGGAAATAATGATGAGAATATAGAAGAATTGAAGAAAGATTTAGCCAAAGCTTTTAAGCTTAGAGACTTAGGTCCTATGAAGTACTTTCTAGGCCTGGAGATTGCTAGAACAAAAGAAGGCATTTCTGTGTGTCAAAGGAAGTATACAATGGAATTGTTGGAGGATACAGGCTTATTAGGTTGCAGACCATCGACCATTCCGATGGAACCAAGTCTGAAACTAAGTCAACACAATGATGAACATGTGATTGATAATCCAGAAGTCTATCGCAGATTAGTTGGGAAGTTGATGTATTTGACAATCACTAGACCTGATATAACCTATGCGATTAACAGACTATGTCAATTCTCTTCATCTCCTAAAAATTCACATTTGAAAGCAGCTCAGAAGGTTGTTCACTATTTGAAAGGCACGATTGGTTTGGGTTTGTTTTACTCATCAAAATCTGATCTGTGTCTCAAGGCATACACTGATGCAGACTGGGGTTCTTGTGTTGATTCCAGGAGATCTACTTCAGGTATTTGTATGTTCCTTGGTGATTCCCTGATTTCGTGGAAATCTAAAAAGCAGAATATGGCTTCAAGTTCTTCTGCTGAATCTGAGTATAGAGCAATGGCTATGGGAAGTCGTGAGATTGCTTGGCTTGTGAAGTTACTTGCAGAGTTTCAGGTTAAACAAACTAAGCCTGTTCCTTTGTTCTGTGATTCCACTGCTGCCATTCATATTGCAAACAATGCCGTTTTCCATGAGCGTACTAAACACATAGAAAACGATTGCCACATTACTCGGGACAGGATTGAGCAAGGAATGTTGAAGACTATGCATGTGGATACTACAAGTCAACTTGCAGATGTCTTGACGAAGCCCTTGTTTCCTACTCTGTTTAATTCTCTTATTGGCAAGATGAGTCTTCTTTCTATATACGGCTCATCTTGAGGGAGGATAATAGACTAGAGTTGGTTTGTAATCTTTGATTTCGGTTAAGTGTAAACCAAACATTAAACCGAGATACTCTATCATATAAAGAGTATCGGTGTAACAGAATCATTAAGTTGAATAACAGAATATTTTCATCTTCTTCGATTCTCTCTGTTGCTATTATGCGGCGTGGAACTGGAATACGATGCTTCCTTATTTTTTCAGTTTGGTAAAGGTAGACAATAATTAATGTTATGTGGGTTAGACCAGAATGCAAGTAGCGGAGAAGCTCTTGATTTGTTCAAGAGTCGAAAAAATTCGACCTCAAGAACATTCACTTATTTACACAAAGTTCATGACTTCATCATCAAGTTAGGGTTTTATTTATTTAATGAAGTATGTCCCTACTTCGCTCATAACGTTTTATGCAACCTTCATAAAGAACAGAGGATTCACGTAAGGTGTTTAACGAGAAGGTTCATGAACAAGTTGCTGTGTGTACTGCTCTATTGTTAGGGTATACATAGTCTTGAACAGAAAGATTCGATGTTACACTTGTATGGAAGATATATATCTTGGATAGATGCTGGGGGAAAAGAAGCGGAAGAGCTTGTCGGGATCTTGCTTGCGAAACAGAATAAACTGGTTTGGTTGGCTTTACTAAGTACTTTTACTTGTAGGATGCATAATGCATTCTAAGGTAGTAGACAGAGGTTAGAAAGCTGCTTTAGGCATTTTTAATCTGGACTCGAAACTCTGCTTATGGATCTGATTTACGTGATGTTAAAGATGAACAGAAGGAAGAGATGTATTAGGACGTACGTGCGATCGTTTTTAAGGGATCCTAGTCGGTTTCATCATTTCAAGAATGAGATGTTTCATGTGTGAATTATTGGTAGACAAGTACTTGAGAAAGTTCCATGGTGGGTCCAAAAATCTGACCTTACAAAACAAATTAGATATTGGGAAATTTTCATTTAAAACTATTTTACCATATATCGAAATAATTTTACAATTAAATGAACACTTTAAGTAAATTAAATGAAAATTATATTATGTCTTTACATGCATAACTGTAAATCCATATTATGTATTAAATTTAAGAAATTACTTTAGAAAAAACAACCAAACCTTAAATTATGAAGAGCAAATAAAGATTACAATTTTCTATGCAAATATGATATCCATTCCTAGTAATAACAAATATGATGAAATACTAGAAATAGAAAGACATTTATGCATTTTTTAAAATAAAATAAGTTGGAAAAGAGATATTAGAAAAAATAAAATCATAAACAAGGTCTTATTTTACGATCACAAGATGTTGAAAAATTTGATCGTCCCATCGCGACGGATCATATCTTCTGTTTTGATATTTTAAGACTGTCCATAAACTTACGATATCGTTTTTTATTTCTTGCACGAAATCTTTGGTCTCTTTCTTTGTCCGTCTCATTATTGTAGTGAGATAACATATGTGCAGCAAATTTTTGAGAAGTATCAAACACACCGTTACACCTGGGACATGTATATGGACCGTATTTCGTATACGGTAGACTATGTGTACGACCATCATATTGATAAGCATCGATTTTCTCATCTTCTTGAGAATCATAAGAATTAGATTTTTCAAACAGATTGGTTGGTTCGGAAATTTTCTTCAAGGATCGACCATCTTGGAAAACATGGTTGTGCTTTGATGACGAGAAAATAATGTCTAAATGTTGACGATCAGCTGAATCCTGGTGCGGAAAGACGATATTAAGAGGGGTAGGATTCAAAATCTCGCATTGCCTATTAAATTTTTTTGGAAGATGAGATTTAGGATTCCAAATATTTCTAAAATCTATGGCACGTTTGACACGACCAATATCATAGTGAACAGTGTCAAATATATTGGAAGGAACAATAGTAGTATACTTATTTGTGATGGTTTGAGTGAAAGATACTTGAGTAAAATGAGAATGATCTTTAGTAGAGAAATAATCAGCACGGGAAACAGAATCATAATTTCTTTTCAGCATATGATAAGTCATATGTGAATTATTAAACCCAACAGAAGATGAAGAGATATGTGAATTTTGATAAGAAGAGAAAGAAGGAGGAGAAGAAAACAAATCTCTATGATTCATGCGATCAGATGTAATGAACATGGATCGAACCATTCGAGAGTTGTGATTCATTTCGATGGGAAGCGATTCACGATGGTTTGTGGTATCACCACCATAAATATTGAACCTATTTGGGATGGAAGACATTTTGTAGCTCTAAGTGTATCTAAATTATTTCCCTATGTATCCTTTTATATATTTTTGAAGTGCAAAAAAGGTAATATATTGAAATTCATGAATTCAAAGTCAATATATTTGTTATTTAGTTAATTTCAAATCTGGCACGTTATTGATTACTTTGAATAACTTTTTTGGCGGGTTATTAATCTTTGTTGACTAGTTAGTTATATTTAAGTATATAGTATGTTTTGAATTGTACATTCTTTCCTAAAAAATTAGAAGATGTATTTGTAATGTTGACTTCAATCTTTTAAAGCTTGTTTGATTTTGAACACAAAGTTTTGAGTTTAAATTTTTTTAACGGATAATTAGGTCAAAGTTTTTAAAATATTAGTGTTCTTTCTTTACATCTTTAACTGACTTTTTTGCTCTCTTTAAACTTCTATTTTTCTTAAATTATATTTTTAAGAAGCTTTAAAATTGTTGTTTTTTTTGTTGATTAATTTAAGCATTTTTAAAATTTAACCAAATCAATTTTATCTCATTTAATAATGAACAGTGCTTGGCTTCATCCCTTTTTATTCCCGCCAATCAGAGTCTGTCATCTAATAAATAAATAAGTAAATATTTAATTATAAAATAAATTCACTCTAACCACTCTTTTATAAATACAAACCGATATATAATTTCGTCCGATTACAAAATTTAAATTTTTTTTTTTGTAAACCCAAACCAATATTTAACCTTGTTTAATATTAAAATCTAACTCTAACCGTTATTTCCAAATCCAAAATAATATTTAACTTCGTTTAATTGTAAAATCTAAACCTGTTTATAAATTTAATTGTTTAAACCTAAACCGATAATTAATCTCGTTTAATTAAAAAATATAATCTTAATTCTTTTTTTTAAATTTAAACCGACATTTAACATCGTTTAATTATAACATTTAAACCTTAACTGTTATATGTTTAGATGGAGATACATTTCTCATTGTTTTAAATACCACAAATAACTCATAATTTATAAGAGTGAAATTGTGATGGAAACCTAGAAGCTAAATTTTTGAATATTAAATTATTAATAGATCGATAACTGAACTTGATTAAATATGACTATAACATATAAGAGCAACCCCATTGATAGTTCCTAACATAAGTTTCTTAGTTTAGAGAGAGAAAATATATTAATAAAAAATGTGTGAGTTTCTTATATATTGAAGAAATCTTCTCCAAAGTAGGTCAAAATACCTTATATAAGAAATTTTGAAGAGAGTTTCTTCACTATTCAAGAAAGCTACATAATTTTTATTAATATATTTTCTTTCTCTAAAACTAAGAAACTTAGTTAAAACAAAACCTTATTGGAGTTGCTCTAACATGACAGTTTGTGCGTGTTTTGTTGTTATTTCATCCTCTAGATTTATAGGTATATTTCTATTATTTAGAATCACAATTTAACATCCACAATTTTACCAATTGATGCTAAAGTCTCTAAAATCTTTACAAATAAAGTCTCTGCATCAAAAATTTCATACAATCAAAATCTCTATAGTGAAAAATAGACGATTTAAAATTAGTTTAATATGTGTTTATAAAAATAGATTCCATCATAAAAACTACGGTAAGTTGTTTTAACAGGTTTGATCTCAAATATTTGGTAAAACTTACTCATCGTTCTCGCTTTTGTCTCTAACATATAGTGTCTATTTTACCACATATGTCATCATCTCATATAACTAAACATTTTACCACATATAAAACTAATTTAAATAAATAAATATGAAAATAACTACCGATAAATTCTATATGGGAATGTGACACGTTTAGACACTTTTAGAGAATTTTATTCCTTTTGAGGCACTTGTCAGGGATGAAGCACTTTTCCAACTTTTTCATTAAACTTTTGACCAATTTACCCCTGAAAATTAAAAAATTATAATTAAAAAAAAAGTTTCATCTCTCCACGTTCCTTTTTT
>Ga0041059_1001159_pt1 | contig 21109 bp, 14 predicted proteins | sample AraColnosormetaG_FD_56232 | JGI IMG/M metagenome (GOLD analysis project Ga0041059, IMG submission 56232) | Arabidopsis roots microbial communities from North Carolina, USA - Col MF nosort | ecosystem: Host-associated > Plants > Roots > Unclassified | place: USA: North Carolina | collected... | reverse complement strand
TATTATTCTGGTCAAGAGCATAGTTATTGACTTCATTTGGAGAAGGGAGAAAACTGACAACACCATCTAGTAGAGGTTGTACTCCCTGCAGATTAAAAAAAGTTGTTGAAAACTTTTTAATACAGACACAAGAGGACAAGGAGAAACGCAAGTGAATATGTCATCCAAACTTGCGCATATATATCATCTTTGGATTCCAAGAATCAATTACCTTGTTTTTGAATGCACTACCCATAAATACAGGAACAAACGTTTGTGCTATGGTAGCTCTACGAATAGCTTCCTGCACATATAAACAGCAGACCACAAAAGTTAAAGTAACAAAATGCTAGTAAAAGAGTAATAATATCTAAACGTGGCAATTCTTGGACGCTAGAAATGAAAGATAACACTAAGATTTTAAGACAATGACTAAGGCAAGCTAAAACCCACATGTTCAACAGTCCCTCAGGATTGATATCTGTTAAGTGAAATCAACTAACAAAACATCGTAAGTTGCAGGAACAGTTTCATATGTTTCATGCAAAGAATTTGCTTTCAAAACAAATGAAAAAGAACAAACCTCAAGCTCAGAAGCAGATACAGGTTCATCATTCAGAAATTTCTCGGCGAGTACATCATCAACTTCAGAGACTGTCTCTATCAATTCTCGCCTCTTCTCCGCAACCAAACCTTCCATATCAGCAGGAATATCACCAGCCACAACATTCTCACTGCAATTTATAGAAACTTAAAATGTCACCACATATACACATACCCAACTACAACATAAAGCAAATTCTAAAAAAATGCATTGTAACACAAACCCGCTTGATCCATGAAAGAAATAAGCTTTGACATGAATAAGGTCTATAAGACCCTGAAAATTTTCTTCTAGACCAATGGGCACTTGCACAGCTGCACTATGATGTCGAAGCTTAGCTCTTGCCTAGTGAAGTAAAAATAAATAAATAAAGAAGTTATAACCTATAACTGATCAAACTCATTCAATATCTATCCATGGATGATAGTACTTTTACACACTTGGTTCAAGACTTTCCATGGATCTGCTCCCATCCTATCAAGCTTGTTAATAAACGCAACTCTCGGGACTTCATATCTCCTCATTTGCCTATCAACCGTAATAGACTGACTCTGTACACCACCAACACTGCACAGGACTAGAATCGCACCGTCTAGTACACGTAAAGCCCTCTCCACTTCAATGGTGAAGTCAACATGACCAGGAGTATCAATTATATTAACCTGTTCATTTCAAAGCTCAATTCAATAGGATTAATTAAGAAAGATCTCTATCTATCTATCTGCTCACCTTGTAATCCTTCCAAGTACAGTAGGTAGCGGCTGATTGGATGGTGATACCTTTCTCTCGTTCTAAGTCCATGGAATCCATTTTAGCGCCGACGCCATCTCTACCTCTGACTTCGTGGATCTCATGGATCCGACCGGTATAGAAGAGAACACGTTCAGTCAACGTAGTCTTTCCAGAGTCTATATGAGCTGAGATCCCGATGTTGCGAAGCTTGTCCATGGATTCTTTCCACCATGGTTCCTTCTCATCCTTGGCAACACGAGCAGCGGTTCCGGCGGAGAAATGACGAATCAGCTGAAAATCTCCGGTTAAAAGCGCGGCAGTAGGAGATGACGACCGTTTGTTGGAAGAGAAGAGCCTCAAGAGGCGGTTAGGCGCCGGAGAAGTCGGAAACCTCGCCATAGGCTTTGTAGGGACGACGAGGGTTTTAGGAAAATGGGTTTTTTGTTTGTATAGTTGATTCCCCCAGCAAAGGAAAAATCCGGTTCAACAACACCCTAGTCTGCAACGGTTTAAATTACTGATCAAGATTATACCCAACTAAATTCGAATCAATGGCTTCGATGAATTAAAAACAAATGGAAAAAAAAGCAAAGTAATATGAAACTATAAAAACATTTAAACAGCTAGTTTAAATGTGACAATTGTTCGTTTGTAAATACACAATTAGTTTATTTAATACGAGTAGTTTAATTGGTACATCAGAATTGTTACTTTGATGTAATTAAATTGTGAAATTGGTACAACATAATTTTTCAATTGGAACCACTGATTTGTACTTAGGGTATAACTCAACTCTGTGAAAATATAAACAATTTTAGATACTACAGCTTTGTCAATGTTCATTGAACGTGCTATACGTGCCTACTTGCCTCAACCCTCCTCCTTATCTTGATGGAAAGTAAGTTCCTTTTGCCTCCCATTTGCACAAAAGAAAAAGATTTGATCTTTTTATGTTCTTGAAATAAAGTTTGATTCAGGTCGATATTGTCGGAGGTGTTAGATTCTGCACAACAATCGATAATCTTTTCGAGCATCTCTCCAATATATGGCCTTATACGCCATTATTTTTGGAAGTTTTTGAAAGTTTAATATATTTTATCATTGATATTAAAAAGTGTTTAGTGGATATAAATTTTGTAAAAAATAATTACTATAAAAAATAATAATTAGATTGTGTACTGATCTTTTGAATCAAAAAGATTTATGTACTTAAAATAAAAGGAACATACAATAATCAGAAAATATTTGGTGTATTCTTCTAGAATTTTCTTTCTAAATAAATCATGCAATATTGCAAGTTTTGGAAGATTTTCAAATATTTGATTAAATATCAAAATTGATTGCAGACAAAGAAAAAGGTAAGCACAATAGAGTTTTCCATTTGTATTCATCCCACTGGGCCTTGGAATAGAACTCGAGAAATTAATATGTATCCAACGAAGGAAAAGAAAATTTCACAATCCGGCTTGGTATAATAATAATAAGTTTGTGCGATTGTACATTAATTTGTGAAGAAGCCATGACTACTACTATGGTTGATGATGCTAAGAAGCCTGTCTATGAATCTACTAGCCTCTTCCGTATTTGGTGGTAATATCAAAGTCGATTTTCTTATCGATTCATTACTAGAGAACAAAATTAATTCTCATGATTCACTAATTTAATTTTTTTTCTTCTAATTTGTTAATGAAGGACGAACAAGAACCTACAATACGATATCGTGATGACTTGCATCCTCAAAATCCTCAACATTGCAGCGAACTTGTATATGACACACCACAAGATTCCCTTAACCGCAGATGAATCATCTTTGACGGTTTGCTTACTAATGTACTTAGTGTGCGGCATGATGAGTTTCATGGGGTGGTGCATGGCAATGACTGCTGTTGAAGGTTATGACATGTACATATGTGGACGCATTGGTCACATCTTTGGCTTGAGTGTTCTCCTTCACCTCCTCTATTCTATCTCTCCAAGTTTGGCTCTATGGTTTGGTATCCCATCGTTGTTATGGGTCTTTGCCGCTTTCATTGAAGCTCTTTATGCATTATGTCTACCCCAACTATTTAAAGCTTTAAGAGATCACTGGGACTATTTGAATCAACCACTCCTCAGAGTTGTTAATGTTTAGTTTCTTCTCTTTAATTTATATGTCTTGAATTTTCTTTTTAATCTTAAAATATTTCACGGATATAATCATTTTTCTTTATAATTTTATTTTTCTTCATATATTTTTTTTTTTGGTGCATGAAAACCAAATATAATATTTGATTTGAAAGTAGAGACTCATCTTCTTTCATGATTCAATTCTTTGTTTTGTTCCACAAGGCTGATTCTTTGCAATATAGATTGCTATAAGTTTAGGGCTTCAATAATATTGGTGATATTAGGCATGGCCATAATAACCGAACCGAAAGAACTGAATCAGAACTAAAACAAAAAGAACTGAACCCGAACCGAAATGATAGAATACTCAAATGGATCCTAAATTTTTGAATCAAAATAATCGGAACCGTACCCGAACCAAATCGAAATATTTTGGTTATCTGAAATATTTGAAATATGATTATAAGTATTAATTATTTTTAGATCAAATAATCAAAAATATCTAAAATACCAAAATTTACTCGAAAAATATATAAAAATACCAAAATCCGAAAAATACTCGAAACTATTCGAAAATACTCAAAATATCTGAAATATCAGAAAAATACGAAATAAAATATCTGAATGGATCCTAAACTTCAAAACCGAAACCGAAAGAACCAGAACCAAACCCAAACCGAATTGAAACTGTTTCGGTTCATATATGGATTCTAAACCAACCGAACCGAAAGAATCGGAACCGAACTGAATACCCGAATTCCCAGGCTTAGGTGATATGATAATATAAAAAAAAATCATATTTTTTATCAAAATGAGAAAAAATAATAATAATAATATGAATACAAGAAATGAAAAAAATGACTAGTTTACGTGGATCACGTTACTTCACAACTTGCCGATAACAAATAAACAGAGTCAGAACAGAACAAAAACGTAAGCAAAAAAAAATAAAACAGAGCAAAATGGCCGTAGTTTTACGTGGAGGCATCACCGGAGGATTTCTTCACCATCGTCGTGACGCTTCATCCGTCATCACAAGAAGAATCTCATCCGTCAAAGCCGCAGGAGGAGGCATCAACCCAACGGTGGCTGTTGAACGTGCCACGTGGCTACCTGGACTAAACCCTCCTCCTTATCTTGATGGAAAGTGAGTTCCTTTTGCCTCCCATTTGCAAAAAGGACTAATATACTAATCTCTTGTTGTGTTCTTGAAATAAAGTTTAGCTGGAGATTACGGGTTTGACCCACTCGGGTTAGGAGAGGATCCGGAAAGCTTGAAGTGGTATGTTCAAGCAGAGCTTGTTCACTCTCGTTTCGCTATGCTCGGTGTTGCAGGAATACTCTTCACTGATGTAATCACTAATCTTAATCATTTACTTAAATGTTGAAAATGGCTCCAAATATGACTAACTTAGAGCTTTGTTTTTGTTGCATTAGCTCCTTCGGACCACAGGGATTCGTAATTTACCGGTTTGGTATGAAGCTGGAGCTGTGAAATTTGATTTTGCTAGTACAAAAACTCTCATAGTTGTACAGTTTCTACTTATGGGGTAATGAATCAAACTCATTATCTATCTTTATTGTTAACCAACAAAAGCTTAGAATGGTTCTGTTTTGTTTTCTTCACAAGGTTTGCTGAGACTAAAAGGTATATGGATTTTGTCTCTCCGGGATCACAAGCCAAAGAAGGATCGTTTTTCTTTGGACTTGAAGCAGCACTCGAGGGGCTCGAGCCTGGATATCCCGGAGGACCGCTTTTAAACCCATTAGGCCTTGCTAAGGATGTTCAAAATGCTCATGACTGGAAGCTTAAGGAGATCAAGAACGGTACTAGACTTACTTTGGTTTGGTTACTTACTCATAAAACTCTCTTTGTGGGACATTGATTGATTGTTTTTTTTAACAGGTCGTCTAGCGATGATGGCGATGCTCGGGTTCTTTGTTCAAGCCTCTGTGACTCACACTGGCCCTATTGATAACCTTGTTGAGCATCTCTCTAATCCATGGCATAAGACCATCATTCAAACCCTCTTCACCTCTACATCTTAGGTACATTCTTTTGTAATGAAAAATTCGATTATTCGACAAGTGTATCAATACCTTTATTTCATTTAAGAGTACAACAAATCTGTTCTAATCAACAAACTTAAAAGTTCACTGTTCTCTCTCAACATACAAATCGAATATCTCGAGAAAATAACAATAAAACCTACCTGTAAGAAACTTACTTGTTGGATGACTTCTTCCTTGACAAGAACATGAAGACTTTTGGTAACAGAGAGAACCTCTTCTTTTTCTTTTTTGTTTCAGTTTCAGGAGTCACATTACTACTGCTTGCTTGTGGGGTCACATTACTACTGCTTGCTTGTTCACCAAATGTAAACGTTGTTGGTTGATGCAAAGCCGATTTAGACTTGCTTAAGTTCTCCTTATTTCCTCCCTCGGGGCTTCTATTCCCGTTATCCGACCTCCATTTTCGCAACTCGTGATCCATACCAACCTTCCCATCTCTAGCTTTCTCAACTTTTGTCATTGCTTCTTTTAGCTCTACCTTTCTTATAGCTGTTTCTCTACTCACTTCCTCTAGATTTTCCAAGATTCTTGATTCCTCTTCCTTAGCCACCTCGATTTTGGAGACGATCTCCGCTAGTTTTCTATTAGCTGCCTCTTCTACCTCATGTGCTTGCTTGCTTAGCTCATAATATTCCTCCACTGAAATTATTATGCTTTTTGGAGAACTACTAATGTCTTCGATTTTGTTAGCATATTCAGTCTCTTGCAATGCTTTTATTGCAGCTAAAGCTAACTTCTCAGAAGCTCTTGAAGCTTCCATTTCCTTTTTCGACTCCATTAACTGTCTTTCTACCGCAGAGAGTCCTGTTTTCGCTTCATCGGACTCTTCCTTCGCCTTTCTTAGCTCCTCTCGAGCAGCTATCGCAAGTGACTTTGCCTCCTCTGCCTCCCTGCTAGCTTCTTGCAACTTCTTAGCTATCTCTGTGCATTTCTCCTCTCTTGTGTCTTCTCTGTTTCTCTGTCTTGTTTCCGATAAATCATGCTTCTCTCTCGCGAGTTCAGACTGCAATGATCCGACAATTATCTTCAAAGTTTTCACCTCGGAATTTGCTTTCTCTATGTTGGATATAACTTCTTCAAGCTCCTTCCTAGCAGAATCAACCGCTGCTTGTATGTCACTGTTGTTTCTCTTTCCCATGTTTGAGTCTTTGTAAGCAGCTATCTCGGCTCTCAAATCTTGTTGAAGTGCAGAAGCAGTCTTTAGTTTTGTTTTGACATCATCTGCCGCATCAATATCTTGTCTAAACCTCTTAATCTCATCTTCCACCATTTTGAGTTCCTTCTCCTGGTTATAAACGTCCTGGTCTCGAGCCATGGCTGCATCGAGTTTCTTTTCTTGAGCTTCAAGATGAGTCGCATGAGCTAACTCCAATAACTGCTTGGTTGCAATGACCTCCATAGTCAAACCCTCCATTTGTTTCTCTACATCTTTAGCTTTCAAAACAGAGTCCTCTGCTTTTTTAGCAGCCAAATCTTTCTCCGTCAAAAGAGATTCATACTCATTGGACACCATTTCTATCTCTTCTCTTATGGTTCCTAGCTCAGACACCGCTGACAAATGCCTCGCTTTAGCCACCTCGAGCTGCGATTTCGCTGCAACACTTACCTCACCAGCTATCCCTTGCTCCATTTCTTCCACACGCAGCTTCGCGAGATCAGAATCTTGTTTCGCTTGTTGCTCTTCTTTTTCAGCCTTTTCTAGCTCCAGTTTTAGCTCTTCGACGACATTCCTTGTCCTCTCAAGCTCCATCACCACCTGATGCTTTGCTTCTTCCGCTACAACTGCTTGTTTCTTGTAGTCAGGCATATCTTCTTGTATCTTCTCAAGCTCTTGATCCACCGTCTTCCGTCTCTAGAGACAATTATAAAACACAAGACTAAGAACAAGACCGGCCTGACTAAGAAATGAAAATGTAGGAAAAAACACTTTTTGTACCTCTATTGTTTGGATTTTATGTGCTTTCCAATCTGTGATTCCACCAAACTTAGAAACCGCTTCCTTGACCGATTCAAACGGTGCAGCGGTATCGATCAAGACAGGACTTGTCGGTGACACGAAACGCGGGGATCCAGATGATCTCGGATGCACAAAAGCTCTTGGTGAGCCAGGAACTTTAAGACGTGAAAGACCAAGATCTTGAATTCCTCCAGGTGAGCCAGGCAATATCTTTACATCTTCGATATATTCATCGTTTCGAGAGTCTAGCGAAAACGAGTCTTGATGGTTTATCATGACTCTTGGTGCAATATACACCTTTGGAGACTCTGGTTCAACAACAAAATGTGAATCTTCTTCTTCTTCTTGAAGTCCATCGAAAGAATCAAAAAACGGATTATGGTCAGGTATAAGATTTGGTGTATCTCCACCGGTTTCCAAGTTTAGGAGATCACAAATCGATGAATCGAATTCGATACTAGTAAAAGGCGAGGAAGAATCGAAATTAAGATCAGGAAGTAAACTAATGTCATTGGAAACTTTATGATCATCATCCATCATTGTCACAGAATCTCACAAACAGAACTGCAATTAAAAAAAAAATCATTGATTAACGTTTCTTATAATCAGATAATTAATGATCATTGCATTAGCTAAATCAAAAACTTAAAGATTAGTATGATCCAAAGAGGATTCATTAGATTTAACGTCGTACCTTCATAAAAAAAAAATGTGAGACGAATCTTCTGGGAGACACTAATCTTTAGATAGATCAGATCAAACCAATGTACGTTGTCTTAAAATGGAGATGAACAATGAGAAGAAAGTTTTCGAAAATTATCATCAGACAAAAGATTTGAAAATTAGAAAAAGGGAATAACGGAGTTTACTACTAGGGCGTGGAGGCCACGCCTCTCGTTTTCTAATGTTTGTTTAATTTTATTTACATTTAATGCTGATTTAGTCTAGAAACGAAATATATGAATTTACATAGGCGAATGTTATAATTGATTAATGACCATAATGAAAATGTTATACATAAAACTTAGATCCGTCATGGGTTTTCTCTCTTGATGATAAATAAAAGTATACAACAACTTCATTTAGCAGAACAATAATTACTTAACAGAGTGTGATCGATGATTGAGAGCTAACGAGTTCTCGTGCTCCGGCCTTTTCTTCGGCCAAAAGTATCCATGAACCACTCATGCTTGTGTGAAGTCATTATGTATCCCATCGTAAGACCAAATACCATTCCAGGTGCAAAACCTAAACATGCTGCTATCCAACTTATCAATTCATCTTCTTCTGATGATGATGATGATGAATGAGGCAGTACGGCTTGTGGTGGTCTAGGCGCGTGGATATCTCCACAAACATCCTTAAGAGAAGATCCGTATATTCCGGGGTTTCCCTCGTAAGAGGAGCAATTCTGTCGATGAAACTGTGTGCCTTGTGGTATGGAACCTACTAGCTGATTATGTGAAACATTTATCCACTCAAGAGAAGAGAGAGTCCCGAGTTCTGGAGGAATCTCACCACCAATCTTGTTTTGGGATATGTCTAGTGACTCCAGATTCGTCAGGTTTGCCAAAGAAGATGGGATGTGGCCCGTGAAAGCATTGCTCGAAAGATTAAGAACATGAAGTTCTTTCAAGATACCAACAGATTCTGGAATTTTTCCTTGGATCTTATTTCCAGCAAAATCAATGACAGTGTATTTTGTGAGGATACGTTGCATCTCCATTGATACTCCTTTATTCATCAAGACAAGTGAAGTGTAGTAGCCATAGTCTTCAGGATCTCCAATGTATTGCAGCTCTGTTTCACTCTTCGAGATCGCAGTCCAATTCATGAAGTAATCAGATGGTAATGTTCCGACGAAGTCGTTGTGTGATACATCAGTGATTCGTAACAGAGGAAATCCAAACCAAACCCCATCAACATTGTGTAACGTGCCACGGAAGTTATTAGAGCGGAGAACAAGAACTTGTAGCTTCGGCAAAGAATTCAACCAGAACGGGAAAGTATCGTTGATATTGTTGCTTTCCACGTTTAGAATCTCTAGAGCAGAGCAACCGGCAAGAGAAGCGGGAAGCTTTCCCTCCAAAGTGTTGTGACTGACGTCAAGTGAACTTAACACCTTGGCGTTCATAAATATATTAGGAAGACTTCCATCGAGGCTATTGTTACGGAGATTCAGAACTGAAAGAGAACTCATCTGAGCCTCCAAACACCGAGGAATCAAGCCGTGGAGATTGTTGTTTGATAGGTCTAGGATAAGTGGATTAGCTAGTCCACATATTGAGGGAGGTATATATCCGGTGAAGTTATTGTAAGAGCCAAGAAAATATTGGATGCCTCGGGGTGGCATGAAGAGTGGTCCTTGAAAAGCATTGGAACTAAGATCTAACATCACGATCTTACTTCCACTTAGAGCTTTTAAAGATCCGTTGAAACCGATGAGAGAGTTGTTCGAAAGATCCACAGTAGACAACTCTGGTAGTCTCCATAACCAGTTTGGTACTTGACCTTTGATATTGTTGTTGGAAAGGTCTATAGAAGATAGATTTCTTTGGTTTCTTATAAACTCAGGGAACTCAATGATGTTGCAGCCTGACAATTCTAAGTATTCCAAATGCGATGAAAACTCTGAATCAGAAGTGATGTTTGTTGTTGAAAGAGGGATTCCTGAGAGAGCTAATGAGACTAGACGCTTAAGAGACAAGAAGACATCTAAGTCAACTTGACTTGCCTTGAAATTGTTGTTGTCAAGTAATAATCTTTGTAGATTATGTAACAAAGAGATATTCTTTATATTGGTGGTGTCATTGAGTTGGTTATAACTCAAACCAAGGGTGGTCAATGAAGAAATGTTGAATAAAGATGAAGGGATAGATCCAGTGAAAGAATTATCACAGGCAGAAAAGAACTCTAAGTTGGAGAGTTGGCTAATGGTAGGTGGAAGGAAACCAGTGAAATGATTGGAACATATATCAATATAGCGTAGTTGGTTCAAATTGAGCAGAGAGGATGGAAAGTTTCCGTTAAGGTTGTTATCTGAAACATCGAAAAGGGTAAGTTGTTTAAGATTACTAACTGAAGATGGGATTTCGCCAACGAAATTGTTTTCGGAAAGAACAAGATTTGAGAGATGGGAAAGGCTCCGAAGTGAAGATGGAATCCTCCCGGAGAAAGCGGATTGTTGAAGTTTTAAAGAAGTCAAATGTTTGAGGTTGCTGATAGAGTTAGGTATAGTACCTGAAAAAGAAGTGTTGTAAATGCTCAACTTTAGCAAAGAGTTGTTTCTAAGAAAATTGGGAAGACTGCCTTCTAGATTCAGATTGTGGTCCAAGCTAATGGATTCTAGGTTTGGTATGAGAAGAACACTGTTTGGAAATCTTCCTAAGAGGTTGCAGCCCTTAAGAGTAAGTGATCTTAGAGACCACATGTATGAAAACTCAATGGGGATTGCTGAAGAAATGTCTACGGAGCTCATATCTAGCTCTCTAAGGTTCATGAAGTTCAGTGCAAGTAGATGGAGAAATAATGGTTTTTCAATGGACAAAGAACTTGGAGAATACGGAAAAGAAGAAGAAAGATCAAGAGACACCAAATTGGTTAGCTGAAGAAGTTTGATTGAAATATGACCTGAAAATGAAGACCGTGAGAGGTTAAGTCTTTCTAACCTCATGAATTTGCTGAACTCAGCTGGGATGGGAGAGTTGGTGAAATTGTTGTAAGCAAGGTTCACACTTTGGAGATGTTGTAGTCTAAAAAGACTACTATTAGGTTCGAGCCGGCCATGAAGACAGCTGCAACTAAGGTCTAGCCCGGTCACCTTGCCCGACTTGGTATCGCAAGTGATACCGTCCCAATAGCAACAATCACTGTTTTTTGTCCATGATTTCGTCTTCGGATAAGAGGTAACATCCATTAGAACACCATCAATATCAAGAAAACCATTGGGATACCAAATCTTGAATTCATTCTTGAACTCGAGAAGCGCATCTCTTTGGTCGGGATGGCATGAGTCTTGTGTAAGAGAAGCAAAAGTGTTGCAAAAACTTGAAGTGGAGAAAAGAAGAACAATGGTACGAAGAAAAAAGCTCATTGATGAGTATAAGCCTGTCATATTCTTTTGGAGCTTTTGTATTTTGTTTTTGGGGAGAAGATAAGTGAGAATGTTGTGGTGTTGAACGTATAAATCATTCTATATATATACACACGTCAAACATACATTCATTTTAGTATGAACAATCTTGCAGACTTAATTCTTGTCGATAAAAACGTTTTGGTGGATGATAGCTAGGGAAGTTAATATGTCGTTTGTTATTTTCCTTTAAAACCAAAGCAAAACCAAAAGAAGAAGCAAAGGAGACTTTGTTTTAACCATAAGGAATCATTCACTCTCTCACAAAAGAAATCAACAAATATTATATTAATTATATAATTTCATTGGTCTTCCACATAACTGTTGATAGATAGATCTGGAATCATGCATGAGAAATGATGAAGTCTTAGGGGGTGTTATTGGTTTATTGATTTGTAAATCTATATAGAATTTGAAAATATTTACTAATTATAAAATCAAGATATATGGATTTTGAAATAACATGTGTTTATCCATGGATTTGAATCCTTCTATTTTTCTCTTTCAAATCCATTCAATTCCATTTAAAACATAATTTGGATTCTCAAATCCAAAAACAAATGACTAAACGAATAACAAAGAATTTTAATTAGTATTTATAAATCATCGAATCAATAACACATGATTTTAATTAGAATTTTAAATTCAATGATTGAATAAAAAACGATTTTTGTTTGGATTTCTAATTCCTTATAAATCTATAAATCAATAACCCCTCCTTAGTTTGTTTTTTAACAGCTTCATCGATGATTTTCGATGATTTTCTGTATAGAAGTGTGAATGCTAGAAAAATCTTTCTCATATTGACAAATTAATACTTGCCGTTGATTATTTTATTTTGTCATTTCATGGAGATATATCAATACAAAATTTGAAATAGCAAGTGACATTGACAAATAGGGACATATTTGATTCACATTCCTCTAGTCCATAAGAAGTTGCATGTTTTTTTTTCCACCATTAATTTATCTAAAAAAGTTACTAAATTCTTTTTTTTTCGTAGAAGGTTATTAATTAAAATATTGCTTTCGTAAAAGATAACTAATTAAAATATGTTTTTATTTAATTGATTACGCTTATTTTTGATAATCATATTACATAAAATTATACATGTAGTCATTATCATGCAACACATTTTTTTCTCCAAAAACGAATCGGACCTTTGATAATAGCAAAACGTGATTGGAGAATTCCGAATGCTCGCTCTACATCTTTTCTACATGCTTTTTGTTGTACAGCAAAATATTTTTTCTTTTGAGTCACAAATTCGTAAATATTTTGCACTATAGTTAACCATTTTGGATAAATACCATCAGCCAAGTAATATCTCATATTGTATTCTTTTCCTTGAATGGTATAATGAACATGAGGAGCAATATCTAAAGCAAGATTAGAGAAGAGGTGGGAAGACTCCAACACATTAATATCAGTATTAGTGTCTGGTAATCCAAAATATGCATGTTATATCCAAAGATCATAATTTGACACAGCTTCAAGGATTCAGACCCCAAATGTAAAGCTAAGTGCTAGAATCCTCCACAACCTCAAGGATATCTTCTATCTGCAATAGCAATACAAGGGTCAAGCATTGAGACATGATTTGATATAACATCAAAAGCGAGCAACCGGCTTACAGTTTCAAGTAAACAACACTTGAATGGGCATCATTTTTGTTGATGACCTCCTTAACCAAACCTAAATAGACCATGACTAATTGGACAACCCATGGGAACCCAAATAATATAATTTTTTATTTTCCGTCAAAACCACAAAAACATATTTTTTGACAAAATAAAAAAATTGCATTTTTCTGCATATCAGAAAAGTACATTTTTTTGCCAAAACTGTAAATGTATTTTTTTGTACTGAAAGTGTCTGTGTAAACCCTAATTTTTAAAGAAATAAAGAAAAAAATTCCCCAAAAATTAATTACCCCTATTTTTAAGGCTTATTGGACGATCCATATCCATATGGATTCGCCCATTTGTTTGCGGTCTAAAATGGGTTTTTAGCCCATAATGGTTGCTTTGAATTTAAGCGTGACCAAACCCGGACCATTATAATTTGGATTTGTTTACCCCATGGTCCTTAAAGCCCATTTGACATCCTTACATATTCTTCATCTGTTGGAACCCAATCATATTCGAGTCGCCCGTCATCTGTCACCTCTTCCTCCAGTTTTCTCTTGAGGAAAGTATCTGGTATCGTTTCAACGAGTTGAGGCAGATCATCAAATGGATCGTCAAGAATATATGTGTGCTGTATTATTATGTTTTTAAAGGGATCAACAGAAGCTTTGGCTATCCTAGTTAGAGTGTCAAACCCCTCGGCAGTCTCCCCATACACCTGAAAAAGGGCCTAGTAATTTGATATATACACAAAACAAAGAATAGGTAGATCATTAATAACTAGCACTTACATTGCGTTTTCCATCGAGATGGTCTAGACCATCACTAAGTGTAATATAGAATTAAAAATGAATTAAACAAATGACATAAGACTCGGCTTTTACAGATTTTTTGAGATGGTCGTTGGTCTGGTTTGCTTCATTATTTTTCTCAGTTCTTAGGATCGATTGCCTACAATTCTAGTTTTTGTTTGATCTTTCATTTTTTTTTAAGTTTCACAATTCTTAGTTGTTATGGTCTTTTTGTGCCATGTATTGTATCAAGTGCTTCTTGTGTATAGTGATTTAGTTTTCGAAAATTTTTTGTTTCCGCAGATATTAGTATTTCAAAAACGTATTGATATCCATTATTTCACCCCTAATTTATATAATCAAAAATTCAATTAAAAAAAATATGGTGTGTACCGCCAACGTAAAATTTCAATATGTATAATATTACAGTCTTTTTTTCCGCACATAATATTACAGTTTCTACTTAAGTTAATGATATGAATTATTTAGGTATTTATATAAAATATTTAATTATATTTTTACACACTAAAAACAAATAATGTTAATTATTAATTATTATTATATTAATCTTTAAATGATACATGAATAAACGAGACAATGAGTAAATAATATATTTTGGAAAATTGAGACAAAAAGGGACAGGACAAAAGGAAGCTGTGCACCGCCAACTGGACCGTGGCTGTAGTCTTCTACCTTCCACTGTCATAGAAACAGAATAATACTCTTTGTTCTTTGCTTCTTCCATGGAAACTCTCCACTTACTAGAAATAAATAAACCTACTTTTCGTTAATAACTTAGGCCAAAACAAAGATTAATTATATCAAAATTTTACTAGTTAATTAACTTTAAAATATACTTTTTAATTAGGTTAAAACGTTCTTTAGTTGAAATTTGCAAGTGATTAGTTATATTAGCTTCAACTAATAGAAACATCTCACAATTTTTAAATATTCTTGCAATGAATTATTTTTTTCTGTTGACTTTCTCAAATTTGAGTATTGATTTCTGAATTTTGAAATCATCTTAGAAGGTATAATTGTATTATTAAAGTTTTTGAGTTTTTTTTTTGATAATAAAGTTTTTGAGTTAATTGTGATCATACATGTTTCTATGTGTAATCTTAAAACTATCTAATCATATTCACTACTTTCTTATTTTAAATATATCAACCAGAAATTAAATTAAGTAAATAACCATTAAATTAAGTACAATAGAAAGTCATGTTTTCAGATTTTCTTGTTATATTTGTCGGTGCTTCAAATTTTTTCTCTTCTTTGAAAAATTGATAATTATATAGTTTTCTGACTTTTTCTTGTTTGTCGGTAGAATAAGAGAATTCGGATGAGTAATAATGGATGATTATAAGGTTAATTCGTTCATTTTACATTAGCAAATGCATTAGTACTCATGATAGTAGTTTAAGTATCATATGAAAGATACACAACAACTAAAGCTGTTTTTATAACTTTAAAATATCTTACACTATTCAATGTTTAACAAACGGAGCCATTTGCAATCTTTTAAAATAAAACTAGAGATCATATTCTCAATAATAAAATTTTAATATACCAACAATGACTCTTTGTGATTTGCCATCTCAACAATGACCGACAATTTATAATTTATTTTAGTTAATGTCGTTTATCAAAATAAAATATCATTCTTTCTTGTTAACATTAATTAGCAGTTTCGAAGTAATATAGAAAGACGAAATTGTGAACTTCACATTTTTGTAACGGTACCAAAGTAGATAAGACTTCTTTTACACATCTACTTAAGTTCCATATATCTCTTCTTCTAATTACTACACTAAAATATAAAAAGAAAAACTTAACTATCAAGCAACTAAAAGAATGAAAAGTATTTGTACATTGTACATGAGGCTAGATGGATTAGAGATCCATGTTGCAATTCAATAATGGCATTCCTCAAATTAGCTTTCCAAACTTTCATTTATGTTATTTGGAAAGAACATAATCGCAGGTTTTATTCTCGAATAACTAGATTTCTATCGGCTTGATTATATATATCAAAAACACCATTCGTTACTAGCTAAAGCCTTAATAGTTACCTATTAGATCAATTGACTTAGAAAATCTTAGAATATGTTATAAATTTGGTTTATTTTTATGTTTTACGGGCGAATTTTTTTTGTTTTTTATAATTGCTTGATTTTTAAAAAATGTTGTATTTTTTTAATGAAAAAAACAAATTACTAACCGATTTCTTGTCCAATTTTTCAGAAAATAATTTTTAAGTTGAGAAATTTACTAAAAATATAAAAACTACTAAATATATTAATTTAAGACTAATTTTAAAGACAATAATAATTATAAAATTGATTAATGACGTACGCGTTTGTGTAAATTTACCAAACCATACCCTTCAAAAACCCAACCACAAAATTTGACAAACTCATCGTTTAACAAACATTTCACTTTCCTCTTCTCCCACCATTTTCAGAGCTCAGAGAAAAAGAAAGAAAGAAAAAAAGCTTCGTGCTCCTTCACCTTCCCAAATCGGAAAACAATGCACGCCAAAACCGATTCCGAGGTAACAAGCCTCGCAGCATCATCACCAGCCAGATCTCCACGTAGACCAGTCTACTACGTCCAATCACCATCACGCGACTCTCACGACGGAGAAAAAACAGCAACATCGTTTCACTCAACTCCAGTACTAAGTCCGATGGGATCTCCACCGCATTCTCACTCATCTATGGGTCGTCACTCACGTGAATCATCTTCTAGTCGATTCTCTGGCTCTTTAAAGCCTGGATCTAGAAAAGTCAACCCTAACGATGGTTCTAAACGGAAAGGTCACGGCGGTGAGAAACAGTGGAAAGAATGTGCGGTTATTGAAGAAGAAGGTTTGTTAGATGATGGTGATAGAGACGGTGGTGTTCCTCGTCGTTGCTATGTTTTGGCTTTTATCGTTGGATTCTTTATTCTCTTTGGTTTCTTCTCTTTGATTCTCTATGGTGCTGCTAAACCTATGAAACCTAAGATCACTGTCAAGGTTAGATTCAAATTCTTCCTTCAATTTTAGTAAAGTTGATTCAGATCTTGAAATTAGATTGGTGTTTCTACTTCTAGTTAGCTTAATTCGAGCTTGAATTTAGTAGATCTTTAAAGAAATTTGGAAGTAGACACTCGTTGATTTGAAGTCAATTCAGATCTCTGAATTTCCAAATTTAGATCTGATGATTTAGGTTTTGGTGATTGGAATTTGCAGAGTATAACATTTGAGACGCTTAAGATCCAAGCTGGTCAAGATGCTGGTGGTGTAGGAACTGATATGATCACTATGAACGCGACTTTGAGAATGTTGTATCGAAACACTGGAACTTTCTTTGGTGTTCATGTTACTTCAACTCCTATTGATCTCAGCTTCTCTCAAATCAAAATCGGTTCCGGATCCGTAAGTCTTCCAATTCAGAAATTATATCGAATGCGTGAAGAAATCGACACTAATATGAATCTTGAATCATGAGACTGAATTGGTTTTGATTTCGTTTGTTTGTTTGTTTGATTATGAAATGCAGGTTAAGAAATTTTATCAGGGAAGGAAGAGTGAGAGAACAGTGTTGGTGCATGTGATCGGAGAGAAGATTCCATTATATGGAAGTGGTTCGACTTTACTTCCACCGGCTCCTCCAGCACCACTTCCTAAACCCAAGAAGAAGAAAGGAGCTCCAGTCCCTATTCCCGACCCGCCCGCACCACCAGCACCGGTACCAATGACGCTCAGCTTTGTCGTCCGATCACGAGCATACGTGTTGGGGAAGTTAGTGCAGCCAAAGTTCTATAAGAAAATCGAGTGTGACATCAACTTCGAACACAAGAATCTTAATAAGCATATAGTCATCACCAAGAATTGCACCGTCACTACAGTTTGAAGGAAGGAACAAAAGAAAAAGTAACAAACTTTTTAGTCGGCGCAATACGATGTCGTATAGAGTAACGTGATTTTACAGCTCAACGGGCAGCATTTTGGGTTGTTGGGGCAGCCACGTGGAGGTGCCCGAAGAAAAGAAGCATTGTCGGTGGCTTTAATTTACTTGAGTGGTTCATATTTGTCTGTGGAAAATATATAATTTTATAATTGTGTGTACGATTGGACTGAAAAACACGAGGAATCACATTTTATTTATTTGTTTTTTAATTCATTGATCCTTTAATATGTAAATTTATTGGTTTTGGAACTTCTGATCTCTCACACTCTCTCTAAACTATGACCGAAATTATTTCGAAGCCCATATCGTAATAGTACAAGTTACCTAGACGCAAGTCCATGTCATTATGTAATGTCATTATGTAAGCTCGTGTTTGGTTAATAATTGAAAACTCTAATTTAATTATTAGCCTTGCGTTTATTATCTTTTAAGTTTTCAAACAAATTTGTTTATCTCCTCCATCTCTTAGAAAACATCGTTTTCAGCAATTCTAGGTATGTCTTCTACATCTCTTAATCGTTATTTCTTTCTAATGCAATGTGATTTTGTTATTTGATGTTGATTTTGTTATGTGATAAATTTCAAAAGAAAAAATGTTTATCAGCTACACGAAATATAAGTCAACACACCGCCACACATGCACACTTTAAAAATGTCTTCTTAACTACACGAAGTATTGACATAAGTTATGTTGCCAATACCATAACCATCATACTTTGATGTTCCGATCACCATAATTCGGTATTGACTAGCGTTGACCGATGTTGACCGGCGTTGACCTATTTTTTTTTTTCATTTTTAAAAAATAAATAAATAAAAACAATAATTTATTACATATTTTAACAAAAAAAATAATAACAAAATATACCACAAATAATTTATAAAATAAACCACAAAATATTATATAACAAAATTTTAGTTTATACTTTTGATGATACAACAAGATATACAAAAAAACAAATATAACAAAGCATACAACAATTTTTCTTTTTTTTAACTATATTTTGTTATCAAATTTTGGTCAAAAGGAAAACGTATGCATGATTATATTACCAAAATTTGATAACAACATATAGTACAAAAAAAAGAATTTGTTGTATGCTTTGTTATATATATTTTTTTGTAATATATAACAAAAAAAGGATTACTTTAGACAATGCTACCAATAATAATAATATGCAAAATAATTTCAAGGGACAACTTCAAATGATTAGCGGTAGTGGTTTAATCTGTGACGGGAATTATTTGCATCATTAGGTGTTGCGCTCATATTCATAACATCATTGTGAAGAAAGGTTTAGAATTAGTTAAAGATGTTTTACACAATATTCGAGAAAGTGTTCTATAAGTGAACGCATCTCCACAAAGGAAATAAGCTTTTACAGCTTGTGTCGAGAGAGTGAGAATAAGAAGTGGGGCAGGGTTATCCCTTGATGTGCCTACTAGATGGAACTCTACTTACGAAATGCTTGCTAGATCATTAAAATTCAGAAAAGCCTTTGATAGCATGGAGGCTTTTGGTAGGAATTATAGGTTTTTACCATCAGATGAGGAGTGGGATCGTGGTGAAAAGATCTGTGACTTAAGTCATTTAGTGTAATCTCTACTTACATTTCAGGCTCTAAGTATCCCATCTCGAATGTATACTTCACTCAAATAGGGAGGATTGAATTATTGCTAAAGAAGTATGTTGCTTCTGATGATGAGGATATAAAGCAAATGACTATGGAAATGGAAATGCAAATTAAATTTAATAAATATTAGGAGGATTACAGTTTTATTTTGGCTATTGGAGCAGTTTTGGATCCAAGACTTAAGGTGCATATGCTCGAACTAACTTATAAGAAAGTAGATCCCAGTACTTCTGATTTGAAGATTGGAAAACTTGGAATAGCTTCGGAAATGATTTGAAAGCTTATCAGACGAGTTCTCTAGTTGTTTCAGGAACAACAAATGCACATGACTTACTTAGTGAATCTCCACTTGAGGACGATTTCGATAATGTAAGTATCTTCATATACAAAATTAGAAATCTGTTATGTGAATTTGGTGTGATTGTTTGAACAACACAAACACTAATGTTAATCTTTGTAATGCAGGATCTCTTCGAGCTTGAAAGAAGCATTGAATCTGGTGTCAATTACACAAAGACTCACTTGGATATCTATTAGATTTTAGTCAAAAGGGTTACAACACAACACTCTCTCTTTTCTTTCTTTCTTTTTTACACACCTGACCTGAGAGTGATCCAACTAAACCCAAGAAGATGCAAAAGTTAAAAAAAAAAGAAAAAAAGAAAACCAACTTGTCATAAAACGAAGGTCGAGCGAGTTGAATCTGTGTTAGCTCACTCTCTCTAAACTATGGCCGAAATTATTTCGAAGCCCATATCGTAATAGTACAAGTTACCTAGACGCAAGTCCATGTCATTATGGAAGCTCGTATTTGGTTAATAATGGAAAACCCTAATTTAATTATTAGTCTTGCGTTTATTATCTTTCAAGTTCTCAAACAAATTTGTTTACCTCCTCCATCTCTTAGAAAACATCGTTTTCAGCAACTTTAGGTATGTCTTCTACATCTCTTAATCGTTGTTTCTTTCTAGTGCAATGTGATTTTGTTATTCGATGTTGATTTTGTTATGTGATAAATTTCAAAAGAAAAAATGTTTATCAGCTACACGAAATATAAGTCAACACACCGCCACTTAATACACCGCCACACATGCACACTTTAAAAATGTCTTCTTAACTACACGAAGTATTGACAGAAGTTATGTTGCCAATACCATAACCATCCTACTTTGATGTTCCGATCACCAGAATTCGGTATTGATCGGCGTTGACCGATGTTGACTGGCGTTGACCAATTTTTTTTCTTTTTCTTAAAAATAAACAAATAAAAACAATAATATATTACATAATTTTAACAAAAAAAATTAATAACAAAATATACCACAAATAATTAATAAAATAAACCACAAAAATATTATAAAACAAAATTTTAGTTTATACTTTTGATGATATAACAAGATATACAAAAAAATATATAACAAAGCATACAACAAATTCTTTTTTTTTTTAACTATATTTTGTTATCAAATTTTGTTCAAAAGGAAAAGATATGCATTATTATATTACCAAAATTTGAT
>Ga0041059_1001158_pt1 | contig 21110 bp, 18 predicted proteins | sample AraColnosormetaG_FD_56232 | JGI IMG/M metagenome (GOLD analysis project Ga0041059, IMG submission 56232) | Arabidopsis roots microbial communities from North Carolina, USA - Col MF nosort | ecosystem: Host-associated > Plants > Roots > Unclassified | place: USA: North Carolina | collected... | reverse complement strand
AACAAATAACAATGCATGCTGAGGCATACATATATGTAAAAAAAAAAAAAATCGCAAAAAAAACAGATATGTAAATTATACATTATTGTTAATTGACAAACCAAGTTGCAAACTGCAACTAATCACATAGAGTTTAAAAATGTGATAATTAACGGAACGCTTAAGATGGACATGTAATTATATATTAATGAACTGAATCAAACAAAAACTAAAAACATTTATTGCTTATGTGGTTGATGAGATATTTGTTTTAAGCAACATGATCAAATGAGAATGTGAAGACGTGTTAGTCACATATGAATATGATTTATAAAAGAATCTAAGACGACATAAATGACTAGATGGTGGAAATAATGTGAGGCATCTTAATTTCCTTTTCATGCATCTTAATTTCCATATAATCCATAAAAAATGTATCTTATATGGTATTTTTCTCAATGAACGTTTTGTCCAATGGGCTAGAGACAAATATATCCTCCACTCTTTATAACGGAACGGGCTAACAATAAAAAAACGAAAGGAAAATTTGACGTCATCTTTTCTATTGTCACAAGAAAGACATCATATTTTCTATCGTTTTGTAGCATGTTACGTTTCAGATTGTTTTAGACTTTGTTTCTTAACTTGTCCTAATAGTTTACTCTAATTGTGTGAGTCTTTTACGAGTTTTACACGTACTTATAATATTTTTTAGTCAAGATTTCTATATTATATTTTCAAAGTTATGACCTAAAACTATCATTTTCGCTATATTAAATAAAGAAAATCACATTTCAGCTAACTACCTAAAGGACCTTATGAGGTTTATTCTTTCTTTTTTTAAGAAGACCCGATCAATATAATCAACTTTCTCACGACGACTTTCCAAAATATCATTGAAGTCAACCTTCACTGAAGCAACTAACCATATGCATCGTCCAGTTCAAGATTCTGCAATGCGATTCAATCGTTACCACAACTTAAGATCGAAACCGGACATTAGAACCCCTTTGTTACTTCGTCGTACATTCGTCAACTATATCCTTACCTTTGGTATCCTTCGCCTTTGATACAATGATACCAAAAGAAAAGAAGAAATAATCAGAAATAATCAATTGTTCTGGTTTTAGGTTGACCAAACTCTTTAACCGAAATAATCAGAAATTCGAAAATAACCGAAACGAACCGACGTAAGAAACCGGATCGTCCAATTCCAGATTTTGAAACCAAAATCCAAACACATAAACCCTAAAACATTTTCGCATCTTCTCTATTCAAATCCTCTTATCATCGATAGAAATGATCATCACTGGGTTCGAAATTTTCTAGAATCTTCAAGCTTTCCTTACCAGTTTCTGATTAAAAGATGGACCCAATTGCTTCGGTGTTGGAGAAAGTGAAGAGCTTTACGAAATCGAGCCAGGATTTAGTCTCCCGCCATTTCGGCTTCCATGAGAATCCTTCTCGCCTGAATCCGGTATCGTTATCCATCCCCTTTACTCATTTTGTTCTTAAAATCAACTTTTTGTTTGAAATGTGATGTTGAATTTGAGTTTCTGCATTGTTGGTTTTGGGAATTATGTTGCAGATTGATATCTTGAAGCGATTACAAAGAGAAACATTCTCGGATTTGATGAAACTTAGAGAAAGACAAGAGAAAGTAGAGCGGATCATTTCCTCGCAGAAATTATCGAAAGGAGGTCCCTTTCAAGAGACTAGCACTCATGTGAGAGGTGAAGTTGATGTGCTTGGAGCTATATTGCTGATGGGAAACACTGACGAGGAAAGTTTCAATGGACTCAACAAAGAAGGAGTGAGACCGGGATTGCTTTCAAGGTTTGTGTTTGAAACGAGTCTTAGGGAGACAGATAGGCTTGTGGCTGAGCTTGTTGCTGGATACAATGGGGCAGGAAGTCACAGGGATTTTTTAGGAGGAGAGTTGTCTTTAGCCAAAGTCTTCTACAAGGCAGATATTAATGATTGGTTCTCTGCTATTGCTATTCCTGTTGGCGCGCATTTCAGAGACATTGAGGCTTCTACTGTGTCTTCTTACCAGGTATCCACCAATCGTTGCAGATTTCTGTTTCTATATTTGTTGTGTTTCTCATAAATAATCGTTATTGATAAAACTACAAATACAACTACCTTCGTCTTGCAGGGAATGAGTCTCACAGAAGTTTCTGAACTTGGACCACCTCTTTTAAGCCAACATAATGGGAGCGCCATAGGGTTAACATTCAGAAAGTCAAATATCACAGCTTCACTGGCTCAGTCTATGTCAAACGTTGAAGTTGAACAGGGTTTGACTGCACCGAATCGTTGTTTCAGAACATTTGGGCAAGTAACCTGCCACATTCTCAGAAGTTTAAAGCTATCTCTATTGGGCTGTCACCAAGTTTTAACATCATCTAGCAATCTCCATTCTGTTGGAGCCATTACAGTTCCAGTAAGTTTCCTAAGGCGCCATACTGCTACGGAGCCTGAACCATCAGCACCGCCTCTGGAGATGAGTAGAAACATGAATCATGTGTCGTCCAGTTCCATTGCTTTGAAGTTAGACTCTCTAATGGACGAGTCTACAAAACTTGGGGGATGGATTGAAATTCAGAACTCAAGAGAAAAGCAAGTGAAATGGTCAGTGTCTATTACAGACAACCCAGAGGATGAAGTGGGCTGGGGCATGAGCGTTGGGGGAGTTGTTGATGGTTCAAGAAATCATGATCAGTTTCAGGTGGAATCATATCTGAAATTCAACATAGGCGATAGGTTTAGATTAAGTCCATGTCTTGTTTATCACACAAACAGTGACGGAAGAACCATAGGTCTTATGCTAAAGTCTCACTGGTCGCTGTGATCTCAAGTTTACTCATTACTTGTACATTGATGGTTCGAATTACCACTGACTGCAGTTTTGAGATTTTTGTGTCTAATGCAATTTATTTGTCTGAAAATATTTAATGTAGCTGCCATTTTTGTGCCTTGAAGATAAAAGTTTATTGTCTATCATCGCTTAGAAAAATCTTTGTTGTCTTGTTAGTAATTGTTTCCATCTGTGTTGGAATAGTACACTAATTTGCTTTTTTTTTTATTGTAATGGTAACAAATGTCGTAATGCTTATTTATGCTTAGGGAGAAGTAGAATAACTGAAGATTGATCTATGATTAGTATGTCTTGATTGCAACGTAACATAGGTTGTGGCATTTTAAAGATTATTTGAAAGAATTCTTCTTAAACAAGATGTGACTGTACAACAGTTTGATTGATGTTGTCATGTTGAGAGCTACGTTGTGACCCTCTGTCTCATGAACATACAAATTCTCTAGACTTTTCATCTGTCGAAGTCAATGACCTTTTTCTCAGGTCTCATTTGATACAACAAAGTCCTATGCAGAACGCAATGGCAATATGAAAAAAAAAAAAAGAGAGGTAATTTTGTTCTCCATTTCCCTTTTATTTTTGCTCAAAGATTTGGCGTTTTGAGTCAATTAGACTTTCTAATAATACTAGTTTCGGCTTCTGTCGTTTTAGATGTCATTACTCATCAGTCATCATTGTGATTTGTGAATTGTGTGGCTTTCATTGGTAAGTAAAAAACTTAGAACGTCCATACAAAAAAATAACATGTTACCAATATAAAACAAATTAGGCTTCACATAACAATTGTATCAAGGGCAATATCCCCACCTAATTTCTCTATTCAATTTTTTGTCACCATCTAATAATTCTTTAAAAATTGCAAATTTTGGCCTCGTGGCACATTGTCTCGTATTTGCATGCAAAGTCAAAAGTATGTGTTGTTCGATAGAGACCACATCCTTTTTTAATACAAGATAAATTTGTTTGGTAAAAACCTTTCTCATAGTTTAAAAAAAAACTTTCTATTCCGTTTCAACTGAACAGAAATCGAATCTTTTGTACACTTCGTTTAGGCATTTCATGTGATACATTGTGTGCTTGCCTCAACAAATTCCAAATTAGCTACCCACAAAAAGATTTGCGACCTAATCCAATCTAGAACGGCATGACATAAACAAATTCAACTCAAATTCCTCAAACTTTAACGACGGCAAAACACCAAGTGGGCTGTGAAACACGCGTTCGTTTGTATCACCAAGAATGAGAACAGAAAAAAGTAATATTTGTTTTCAAATGCTATAATCTGCAAATAAAACAAGTGTACTCGAAATGTATAAACAATGACCCCATTGAAATCGCACTAAGGCAAGTAGTCCTCTCGCTTTCAATCGTTTCCTCTGCATTTAAAGAAAAGTCAAGATTGGTGGTTTATTCCACTCTCACTGCTAATTGGTGGGCTATTCAATGAATCCACCTAATAACATTATTACTCACACCAAAAACAAATCTTCGTTGAAACATAAAACTTTTACATCATTTTCTAAGTCAAGTCTTCTCATAGAGACAGAAAAAGACTACTAATTTACCTCTCGTGTAGGAAAACAAAGCAAAACTGGAGTCATTCTCTGTTTCAAAGAGTTATGGTGGTTTCAGTGACCATACGTCGTCGTTTTGTTCTTCTTCTACTTGCATGCACTTGTTTGTTGTCTCGGAGACTCTGTTTTGGTGAGGACAGAATCACTTTCTCAAGTCCTATCAAAGACTCAGAGTCAGAGACCCTTCTATGCAAAAGTGGTATTTTCAGGTTTGGTTTCTTCACTCCTGTTAATTCCACTACTCGGTTACGTTATGTTGGGATTTGGTACGAAAAGATTCCAATCCAAACTGTGGTTTGGGTTGCTAACAAAGACTCTCCCATCAACGACACTTCCGGTGTTATCTCGATCTATCAAGATGGAAATCTCGCGGTTACCGATGGTCGAAATCGCCTTGTATGGTCGACGAATGTCTCAGTACCAGTAGCTCCAAATGCTACTTGGGTTCAGCTTATGGATTCTGGGAATCTTATGTTACAAGACAACAGAAACAATGGTGAGATTCTTTGGGAGAGTTTCAAGCATCCTTATGATTCTTTCATGCCAAGAATGACTCTTGGCACCGACGGTAGAACTGGAGGTAACCTAAAGCTTACTTCTTGGACAAGCCACGATGATCCTTCAACAGGAAACTACACAGCTGGTATTGCTCCTTTCACGTTTCCTGAGCTTCTTATCTGGAAGAACAATGTCCCAACGTGGCGTAGCGGACCGTGGAACGGTCAGGTTTTCATCGGTTTACCGAATATGGATTCACTTCTGTTTCTTGATGGGTTTAATCTTAACAGTGATAATCAAGGAACGATCTCAATGTCTTATGCTAATGATTCGTTCATGTATCACTTTAACTTGGATCCTGAAGGAATTATTTATCAGAAAGATTGGAGTACTTCTATGAGAACTTGGAGGATAGGTGTAAAGTTTCCATACACAGACTGTGATGCATACGGTAGATGTGGTCGATTCGGGAGCTGCCATGCCGGGGAAAACCCGCCTTGTAAATGTGTTAAAGGGTTTGTTCCAAAGAATAACACAGAGTGGAATGGTGGTAATTGGAGTAATGGATGTATGAGAAAAGCTCCATTGCAGTGTGAAAGACAGAGAAATGTAAGTAATGGTGGTGGTGGAGGAAAAGCAGATGGTTTTTTGAAACTGCAGAAGATGAAAGTACCAATCTCTGCGGAACGGTCTGAAGCTAGTGAACAAGTTTGTCCTAAAGTATGCTTAGATAACTGTTCTTGCACAGCTTATGCATATGATAGAGGAATTGGATGCATGCTTTGGAGTGGTGATTTAGTTGATATGCAATCATTTTTGGGAAGTGGCATTGATCTTTTTATTCGTGTTGCTCATTCAGAACTCAGTGAGTGAAATATATCTAGTAGTTCTCACTTTGTTTCCTTCTCCATTTTTGTTTTCTTCACTGACTTAAGTTTTTACTTACCAACTTTTTGTAGAAACACATAGCAATCTAGCAGTTATGATCGCAGCACCTGTGATAGGCGTTATGTTAATTGCTGCGGTCTGCGTTCTTTTAGCATGCCGGAAATACAAAAAGCGTCCAGGTTAGAGTTTTGTTTATTCATGAATGTTAGATTCTGATTGTTTCTTTTATCATAATTGTTTTGCTTCATTGATCATTACCTTAGCAGCTCCAGCGAAAGATAGAAGTGCAGAGCTAATGTTTAAGAGAATGGAAGCACTTACAAGTGATAATGAGTCTGCTTCTAACCAAATCAAGCTCAAGGAGCTTCCACTCTTTGAGTTTCAAGTGTTAGCTACATCAACTGATAGCTTCTCTCTAAGAAACAAGCTCGGGCAAGGCGGGTTTGGTCCTGTTTACAAGGTAAAATCATAACAAAAGAAGTTTTCTGGAGGGAGATATGTGTACAAATTATCTCAGACTAAGTGATTGGTAATCTTTTTTTTTAGGGAAAATTACCTGAAGGACAAGAAATTGCAGTGAAGAGGCTCTCACGGAAATCAGGTCAAGGACTAGAGGAACTTATGAACGAAGTGGTTGTGATATCTAAGTTGCAACATCGGAATCTAGTGAAGTTACTTGGATGTTGTATTGAAGGTGAAGAAAGAATGTTAGTATATGAATATATGCCAAAGAAAAGCTTGGATGCATATCTTTTTGGTAAACTTATCACCTCTAACTCTCTTTTTAACTCTGTTTATACCGTTTGGCTCGGGATGATTATTGAGAAGGCTAATGTTTTTGCTAACTTTTCTCAGACCCAATGAAGCAAAAGATTCTTGATTGGAAGACTCGGTTCAACATAATGGAAGGAATTTGCAGAGGTCTTTTGTACCTTCACAGAGATTCAAGACTAAAGATCATACACAGAGATTTAAAAGCCAGCAACATTTTGTTAGATGAGAATCTAAACCCCAAGATATCTGATTTTGGACTTGCAAGAATTTTCCGAGCGAATGAAGATGAAGCTAACACAAGAAGGGTTGTTGGAACATAGTAAGTATCCATTCCAAAATACACAACAAACATTACGAAATTCGGTTTTATTCAAATATTGTTATTGCAGCGGCTATATGTCACCGGAGTATGCAATGGAAGGTTTCTTTTCAGAAAAATCAGATGTTTTCAGCTTGGGGGTTATATTTCTCGAGATCATAAGTGGGAGAAGAAACTCTAGTTCTCACAAGGAAGAGAATAATCTCAACCTTTTGGCTTATGTAAGTGTTACAAAGCAGTGTTTTTAGTAACTTATGGTTAATCAAGATTCGAAACTTACCTTAAAGACTTGGTTTTTACAGGCTTGGAAGCTGTGGAACGACGGTGAGGCTGCTTCTCTAGCAGATCCAGCCGTCTTTGATAAGTGTTTCGAGAAAGAGATAGAGAAATGTGTTCATATTGGACTGTTATGTGTGCAAGAAGTTGCAAACGATAGACCAAATGTTTCAAACGTGATATGGATGCTAACTACCGAGAACATGAGCCTCGCCGATCCGAAGCAGCCAGCGTTTATAGTAAGAAGAGGAGCTTCTGAGGCTGAATCTTCTGACCAGAGTAGTCAAAAGGTATCTATCAATGATGTGAGCCTCACAGCTGTAACAGGACGTTAACCTCACCACCACGCCAATCTCAGTCTGTTTATATACATAATAGTATGTAATATACACGTTTTGAGAAACTCCTATGTTTACAAATTTTGTTATCTGCGTCTGTGCAATGGTTAGATTACTGAAATAAGAACAGAGAAGTTATTTTCAGGTTTATGAACTTTGTTGAAACTTGACCTATTCTTACATATAATCAGATTTTTGGAATTAACTAACCTGGATGAAGAAACTGAACCTGAAGAAAACAGGACAAGAACAAAAATCCGTTGTTCTTGAGAAAAAGCCACAGCACATAGGTTTTGTCTTGAGAAGAAAGAATTAAAACACAATTATTGGTTTTGTGTATTGGTTGCTTTGCTATAAGTATATGTATATTGGAACAAACTTGGATAGGGGATAAGAAAATAACATCAGTTTTGACTTTTTCGAAGATACATTAACTACATAACAACCTTGAATTTTCTGCACAAAATTATTTTATAGCAGCGAAGAAATTTCCTTTTTGTGTTTTGTTTTTAGCAATGGTTTTATTATTAGTCATTTTCTTTCTTTTGTTATCAGTACTTCAATAAATAAGTTTTGTCAAAAAACCAGTCTCATTACACAAACTTACAGAGTTAATAAGATTCCTGATTCCTGTAACTGATCCTCTAGTCTTCTTCTCTTCTTATACGAAAAAAAGTAAAACATTTGGAAGTTGTTTTAACGACCTTGAATGTCGCTGAAGGTAACGTCATTAACAGAAATACCGGTTTGTCCCTTAAGACAAGCACCATTTTCACCGCCTCTCCTTCTCGCGGAAGTAAACGCAGGATGCTTTGGATTCGGAAGATTAGTGGCGTTATGACCCAACATGATGACAACAGAGGACATGTCTACTCTGTCCGAAGCGTTTTCTTGCACACAGAGCAACCCAATTTGTATGCACTTCATCACTTCTCTCTCATCATAAGTCTCTTGGTCCATTAAATTGTCTATGATCTCTGTTGCTTCACCGTTTTCCCATAGATCCCAAATCTACAAGACGGAGAAACATACATTTACTTATGTTCTGTTTTTTTTCCTCTGTTTTTGTGTAAAATTTTCAGTTATGTACTTACATGTCCGACTAAGTTAGATGATTCCTCGTGGAAAGCACTGTTTTTCTTTCCGGTTATGATCTCTAACATCAATACTCCAAAGCTATAGACGTCGGATTTAATGGAGAACTGTCCCTCCATTGCATACTCCGGTGCCATATATCCGCTGTGCAACAAGATTGAAACAGTTTAAGGTTGTAAGATTTTGGACAGTTTTGTGGTGTTTCAGAAAAGAGTAACTCACAATGTTCCGACGACCCTACTTGTGCATCCTTCCATTTGGTTGCCCCCAAAGATTCTAGCCATGCCGAAATCTGAAATCTTTGGGATCATTTCACTGTCAAGAAGTATATTGCTGGCCTTGAGATCTCTGTGGATGATTCTCAGTCTTGAATCTTGATGAAGATATAAGATTCCACGAGCAATCCCTCGGACTATCTCCATTCTTTTTGGCCAATCCAACTCTGCTCTCTGCTCTTCATCTAGCATGATGATAAGAAGAAAGAAACAAGAAAATTCAGAGTCATTGATCTTCCTGAAAGGGAGAATTTGAACCTGAGTTAAAAATGTTGAACGTACGGAATATGAAATAGTCTAGGCTCTTGTTTGGTAAATACTCGTATACCAACATCTTCTCTTCCAATTCAACGCAACATCCTAAGATCCTCACGAGATTTCGATGCTGCAACTTTGATATCAGCTTGACCTCGTTCTTGAACTCTTCCATTCCTTGTCCCGAGTTTCTCGACAACCTCTTCACCGCTATCTCCATACGGTTTTGTAACACGCCCTAAGTAGAAACAAAGGAAACAATATTCCTTACTACTTATTGAACTTAATAGTGTTCTCTCTTGGAGGAGTATTGATGAAAAATGGATATTGCCTCTTCATTACCTTATAAACAGGTCCGAAACCACCTGCTCCAAGCTTGTTTTGGGAAGAGAAGTTATTTGTTGCTGCAACGATCGTGTTAAGATCAAATAAAGGTAACTCCCGGTTTCTCGCCTTGTCTTGTTCAAATCTAAATGATTCGTCAAAATCAAAAGGGACCGGGGCGAAGTTTGCCGAAGAGCTTCTATGCCTGTTTGACTCTGCACTTGAACATGTTTCAAGTAGTTAGTTGTGAGCTAAGATAGCAGCATATCATCTTAAGAGATTCATCATCAGATATTCACTTACTTCGTCGCTCCCTTACAACACAGAACAAAATGACAGTTAGTAACATTACGGCTGCAATCAAACTGATAAGAATCAGAAGGACTCTCCTCTTCCCTGATAAGCCATTTCTGTTCCACCGCGCTGAAACAAGCAAGAAACTCAGTATTTGAAGTACTTCGATACTAAACATTGACATGTTTCTTTATTCTCTTTGTTTTAATGAAACAGAGTGGTTGTTTTATGAAGAGCAAGAACGTAGAAAATAGGGATTCTCATTTATAGATGTGTACCTAACTCTTCCTTGTCTACACGTATGTAGAAATCTTGTCCCGAGTTCAAGTATGTCCTTGCATCCAACATACCACCATGCCATTTCAAGCATCCTATTGCTCCTCTTTTACTCTCGTGGTAAGCACTTGCGTAAGCGACACAAGAGCAGTTCTTCAAGCACCTCTGTTTGCACTCCTTCAATGTTATGTTCATATCCACACTTGCATCTGATGTGTCGGGAATCTTCATGCGCTTTAACTTCACAAACCCGTCTTTCTCACTGCATATTGAAGCTCTCTTTTTCTTTGTACACCCGCCAGAAGAGTCCCTCAAGAACCAATGCCGGGGAAACTTGGGCTCAAAACCAGGTAGGCATGTGCACTCAAACGTTTTTGAGCTAGGGGAATCACAGTAACCGTTAGGGCCACAATGAGCGTAGTTATCGCACTGCTCTTTAGGAACTGACCAGAAATCATTCCATCTCTTGTCCCTCGCAATCCATGTAAACCGGTGCATGGTTCCAGTCTCGTTCACCATGGTTCTTGTTATGACCGAAGCATCTGTCACACCGTAAGTGAAGGATACTTCGTCCTCATTATTCACAAATGAGTTATTGAAGATGTACCCTATTGGCATTTCAGGCACCCCGCTCCACCTATGCCCGGTCCATGACCCCATACGCCACCATGGGGTTACACCTTTGTACAGAATCAACTGTGGAAACCCTCTACGTTCCATCCGCAGTATTAAGTCTCCAGAACCAGGGTCACCATGAGACTTCCATGATGTTAGAGAGCGATCCAAACCGTCTTTTCGTGTGAATCCCAATCTCATAAACGGAAGAAACGTGTCTGTAGGGTGATCAAAGCTCTCCCAGAAACTTCTCCCTGTGACTGGATCAAACAGAACAAGGTTGCCTAAATCAGAGAGTGTAGCAACTAAAGTTGGTTCCAACATACTATCTGAAACATTTGTTGACCAGATAAGCTCTGTTTCATTGTCAGATGCATAGACAGAGAGATTGCCTCTGTTGCTGAACTTTACCATCCCAGAGGTGTCATTAATAGGATGGTCTCTGTTTGCAACCCAAACAATAGTCTGTTGAGAGATTTGAGCATACCAAATCCCAACATACCGGAGCTCTGAATCCCCAAGACTGAAGAATCCAAACGCGAATCTCTTCCCTGCGGAGAGTATAACCTCACCATCTCTCAAGGACTGTCTTCTCATAATTGTATCCACAGAGATACAAAATTGGAAGAGGAAGAAAAAGAAGATAACGAAGACAACCTTCATATTTGTGTTTGTTTCAGAGCAAGGATTTAGTGAAAATGTATAAATGCTGTGTAAGTATTGAAAACCAAGTGGATCAGTCATTAACTGTGAGTCACGCCCCAGTTCCGGATATATCTCAAAGGTTGGACTTTCAAAAAGATGTAAGAACTGATTCATGTGACTTAAAAGTGTGAAACTAACTAAAAGAACACCAACAATAATCATTAATTACGTACCAAAAATGGAGAGTTTTGTTGGTATCGAGAAACTCCTATGATTACATATCTACATTCTGTGTATTTGTATGTGCAATGATTGGACTAAAGAGCAGAAACTGTATTCCAAAGAAGTACGCTCAGATGCTCTGTCTACAATAAAACATGTTCTATATTTATGTGACTTCATACAAGAACATGACCAGATTCTGAATTTTAGTTCGTAACCTATAGATTACTCTTACATACAGATATACAACTTAAACATTTTTTCATCAAAATTCTTTAGCAGTAGGTTTATCTCACTTACAGAGCTAACGTCCTGTTATTTTTGTGAGGCTCACATTGTTGATCGATGCTCTTGGGTCGCTTTGTCCCGAGGATTCAACTTCTGAAGTGCCCCTTCTAGGTATAAATGCAGGTTGCTTTGGCTCTGGAAGGTTTGAGTTCTCGCTACTTAGCATCCAAATCACCGTTGCAACGCTCGGCCTATCATTTGCGTGATCTTGTACACACAATAGTCCTACGTGCACACATCTGCGTATTTCATTTTCAAAACACTCTTCAAAGATGACCGGATCCACAAGAGCAATATCTTCCCCGGTGTTCCAGAGTTTCCATGCCTGGTCAAAATAAGGAGATAAAGTTTCAAGAATGGTTCAAAAGCTTTACCAAAAGAAAGGTCGTGGTTTTAAAATGAGACTTACATAAGCTGAAAGATTTGGATTCTGCCCATCATTGTAAAAGCTTGAGTTTCTTCTTCCACTCACAATCTCTAAGAGTATGACTCCTAAGCTGAAAACGTCAGATTTCTCTGAGAACAACCCTCCCATTGCATATTCGGGTGCCATATAACCGCTGTGGTGTTATGCTTTTGTCAGTTACATAATTGACAATCATCGAAAAAAGATCAGAAAAAGCTGTGTAAGAGTTAGTTAGGGTGGCTACTCACTATGTTCCAACCACTCTTACGGTGCTTACTTCATCCTCATTCCCCTGGAAAATCCTAGCCAGCCCAAAGTCGGATATCTTCGGGTTTAGATTCTCATCTAACAAAATATTGCTTGCTTTTAGATCTCTGTGTATGATCTTCAGCCTTGAATCTCTGTGAAGGTACATAAGACCTCTGCAAATCCCATCGATTATGTTAAACCGCGTCTTCCAGTCAAGAAGTCTTTGCTTCACCGGGTCTGGATTACACAGCAACAAGGTGCACAAACAAGACTAGCATTAGGTTCTGTTCATGTGCCTACTAAGACTGTAACAGAGTTAAACCAAACGATAAGTTCACTACCAAATAGATATGCGTCTAAACAATTCTCTGGCATGAACTCATAGACCAACATCCTCTCTTCTCCTTCAATGCAGAAACCAAGCAATCTCACGAGATTCCGGTGTTGCAGCTTTGAGATCACGACCACTTCATTCACAAACTCCTCGACTCCTTGTCCCGATGTTCGCGAAAGCCTCTTCACAGCGATATCGAGCCCTTCTTGTAACCTCCCCTGTAAATGAAAGTAGAGCAACTTAACACTCCATTGTCACTTTGAAATTCCTCCTACCAATGAAACAAAGAATTGTTTAAGAACCTTGTAAACAGCACCAAATCCTCCTTGTCCGAGCTTGTTTGTGATAGAAAAATTGTTGGTCGCCACTGCTAACACTTGGAACTCGAACAGTGGTAGCTCTTTAAGCTTGTATTGATTCACAAGGATTGCACCAACGTCATTACTACTTAAAGCTTCCATTCTCTCATTAAGTAGCCTTGTGTTTCTGTTCTTCTCTGTTAAACAAAGCAATGCAAAAAGTTAGTTATCTAATAATATAAAATCATAGAGAGATATCTCTTATATAGTTGGAATGTAACGCTAACCTCTATGCTTAGCGATCTTCCACAGTGCTAAGACAACAGTCCCTGCAAACAAAAAAGCGCCTACTAGCAAAGTTACTGTGATCACAATTGACCGATTGGTCCGCTTTTCTACAAAAGATTTGGTGCAAATCTGTTATGATCTAGTAAACTAAGTTGGATGGAAAAATGAGGTTGATACTACACTTACTAAACTCTGAATCTGCAAGACGAATGTAAAAAACCACGCCAGTGCCAGAAAACTCCTGCATATCCATCAAGTTTCCGCTCCAAAGAAGACAACCAATCCCTCTGTCGAATGAGTAAGCCGTACAAGAACAGTTCTTCAGACAGCTCTCAGGACAGTCTTGTTCATTGGCTCCAGATCGTTGTGGATTGTGGGGCACTTTCATCTTTTGCACTCTCACAAATCCATCACTTTTTCTACTTCCATCGTTGTTGTCTCGACTTTCGCACTGCAATGGTGCCTTTCTTACGCATCCCTGAGTCCAGTTTCCGTTGTTCCACTCCGCGTAACTCTGTGGCTTAAACCCTCTAATGCACATGCAAGGCGGAGTCGACCCGGGATTGAATCTGCAACTAGCGAATTGGCCACATGTGGCGTATGTATCACACTTGGTCGATGGGACCTTTAACCAGGTCTTCCATTCTTGGATAGCCACGTTCCAATCTCTCTGAAACACGCTTCCTTCGGAGTCCAAGAGAAAATGATACAACAAAGTATTTCCAGCATAGGACATGGAGACAGATCCTCGATTGTCACTACTAAGGGTTAACTCGAAAAGATTGATACGGTAATCCATATTTGGTAACCCAATGAAGTATTGACCATTCCATGGACCGCTACGCCACATCAGAAGATCATCTTTCCAGACAACAAGTTCTGGAAATGGCAGAGGAATCAAACCTGCAGAGTATCGTCCAGGCGATGGATCAAACGGGCTTTTCCAAGATCTTAGCTTAAGGCTCCTGCCTGTTTTCGTGTCAGTAGCAAGACTCATTGTTGGCAAATATATGTTTTGAGGATGCTCAAAGCTCTCCCAAAGAATCTCATCCCCAGTATTAGTAGTTCCTAGCAGCACGAGGTTCCCTGTATTCAGCAACCGGGCATAGAAGGTGTTAGCAGCCACCGGCACCAAGACATTGGTGGACCAGTGAACCTGTCCGCGACCATCCATAACAACAAGATTCCCTTCCTTGGATATGGAAACCATTCCGGAAGAGTCATTGATCGGGCTGTTACTGTTTGCTACCCAAACCACGGTTTGAACAGGAATATTATTGAACCATATCCCTGCATAACGTCCTGTGGAGTTAACCGGGCTGAAGAAACCAAACCTGAAGGTGCTGTGGTTGGAGACGACAGTCTCAGAGTCCCTGAACTCGCTAGAAAACGTGATTACATCAGTAGCCAAACAAAGCCTCAAGGAAAAGCAAATCAATGTAAGAAGAAGAATTAGCAAACAACCCATCTTCTCAGCAACTTTGAGAGAAACGTAGAGCTTTAAGGGTTGATTTAATCCTAAGACTTGAAATAACTTTATGTCATCTAATGTTTGGTGGTTACATTTAATTGCCACTGGCAGAGGCACCACACTTGACTTTTCCGCTCAGAAATAATTGGAAAGTGTGATGGGGCCTTACGAGCATGTGTGAGATAGGGGCATGCAAGGAGTCACTATCAGAGACAACTTCACATTTTGCAAACTTGAAATCGAACTTGGAAGCCGTTTTGAAACCAGGTCGCGCAACAACAGGCAACAGGAGCTCATGAAATCGACAAATGCAAACAAGGATTTACCGATTCCTTAGGTAAATGTCTCTTAACTCTTCAAAGTTGGGAATAGATAGTGGACGTTGATCATAGGAAGAGAGTTCGCTGCTTGAGAATAGGGACAATGTGGTGAAAATGTTAATGATGCCTACATTTGAAACCATCAGAGATGCTTTCTATGGGGAAAACTAAACTGCAGAGAGACAAAATAGAACTTATTTGAGACTGTACAAACAGTGAAACTTCGGAACCATTATCAGTCTTTTTCCCAAAGATACAAACAAAGACACATCGGTACCATTGATCTTATGAACTTCCACACAGTCAAGAGAAAAGTCAGAAACAGGACAAGACAAATGTAATGGTTCTGAAAGATGCAAGCATAGCCATTTCATGGTAAAGTTTATTTAATGGTCATTACTGACAAGATATATTATTTGGAACCGTCAAAGATGTTATTTTGTACCAACTATTCAACTGCAGAGATATACAAGACCACTGAAATTCTTTTCACTGCTTTTTCAAAGACAAACAAAAGACATCGAATCCACTCATCCCAAATTCCATAGAGTTTAAAACAAAACCAAGAAACAAGAGAATACTTACAAAAGAGATCTAGAATACCCCAAACCCCAAAAACAACACAATTAAGCACACTCAAGAACACAAACCAAGGGCAAAGGAACGCTTTCTTTTCTTTCTAAGTCTCCTTAGGGAGGTCTCCTTCTGCAACATGAAAGCCTGCACAAGATCAGTGATCACAGATAAGACATCATTGATTGATCCAACTTTTGAAGAAATAACTTGACATATCCAGACATCACTGAGACAAAAAAAAGTACTCACAAACAGCAAATCTCTAGCATATCAATAGATGCATATGTAAGTTATTGGTCATTAACATCAAGAGATTACTGAATACAACTAAAGCAATGATATGCGCAAATGTTCAAACATACACACCTCAAGCATCAGGAATAAAATAGCATCTTAGTGGATCTTCCTAATATCCAATCATTCTAAAGGTCAAAGCTTGATCCGAGCAGAGTATTACTGATTGTATATAATATTCCTAAGTAAATTGAAACTGACATGCATTCAAAGTCAACCTTGCTGCTACTGCTTATCCGAAGCATCATGGTACTCATCCTTATCTCCCTCTTCTTCAGCCACCTCAGGCACTGTATGAAGTTTATCACTGTCCATCAGATTCTCCCCACCACTGTCGCCGGATTTCTCATCTTCTCCATCCTTATCATCAGGAAATCTAACAACAACCACCGGACAAGCACAATGGTGAACTGAGTAATCACTGACACTCCCTAATCTCCCTTTACTACTCCTCTTCGTAGCACCAAATCCTCTACTACCCATAATCAAAGTACTTAGCCCTAACCTCTCCACCTCCAAACAAAGCCTCTCCTTCATATCGTGATCCTTGACGATATGGATCTTAAACGGAATATCCGCCTCAACCAAAGGCTGAGCAACGTCGCTCGCTTTCTTATTAGTGACAATGTCGAAATCGTCCTCAAGCTTCCTCTGCGACTCTTCGTTATTTGGATCCCACTGCGGCGACAAATCCATAGCGCCCCAATCGGCGCCGTAAAGTACACTCGTCGGTTGAACATGAAGGAGAACAACGGCGTCACCTGATCGGAGATAGTTCTGAACAGCCCATTGAACTGCGTACGCACTCTCGTCGCTTAGATCGACAGCGATCCCGATCTTACGTTGAGCTCCAGCAGTAGGTGTGCTGATCGGGAATCTGGGAGAAGACGGCTGGACGGTGACAACCGTCGGTGATTTCCGGTCGGATCTCGGAGATTTTCCCGGAGAAGTCATGATTCCGCTCACTCTCTCTCTCGGTTTCTTCAATTGACTCTGTACGGTACGGTATAGTGACAGCGACTCTTTTTATTTTTGTACTCTTTTCTTATGAGAATTGGATATTGTTAAGAACCGTTAGATTGATCGGTTTGAAGATCTAACGGCTGTAAAAATATATAACCAAAACCATAGATATTCTCCAATGGTAATATATAGTCATTCTAATTATATAATTAAAACACACTATACCAAAACTAAAATAACTTTTATTTATTTTTTCAGATAATAATCTAGAATCACCAAAACCATAGAAGAAAGATTTTTGACAATAGAAACATCTTTGAAGAGTTGTGGGCTAGGAGTGAAAGTTAACAGCTCTTCTTTACACCCATCCCCCATGTCAAACGTACAAACAACCCTTTGTTCTAAAGTGATATAGTCCTTGGATGCCAAAGTTGTGAAGGCGTCATCAAAACAATCAGTAGCTTTGTCGAACATTTCTGCACATACATGGTAGGAACCTTTAGCGTTGGGATCCGTTGTGCTTCTTACGAGTGCCTGGAATTGTTTCAGCATATCTGAAGTTTTTCGAGAATTATAAGTAAGTATATATTTGGTAAGGCCATAGAAATCCAGTGATGCAATTTCAGGGGATGAGTTCAGGAACTCAAAGCACAATGAAGCATTGGTATTGGCTTCTGTATGTGTGCAGATACTGTTGATTTCACTTTTTGTAATCTCCGTACTAAATCTTGCAGATGATGAAACAACAAAAACAAGAAAAAAAAAACTATATGAATTAATAAACAACTTTTGACGTTTGAAAACATTTTTTTGTTCAGGATTTTAGAGAATTATGTGTGATTTGTATAGTGGAAAGGGGAACGTATCTAATCTAGAGTTTTAATGCTAACATTGTGCTACCATAATAAGATGATTTACATCTTTAATCAAATAATAATAATCTACAGTTTTAATGCTAACATTACGTATCTTCTTCATTATATTAGTAATAACTAATAAGTAATGACATGATTAACATTAATAGCAATAATATGGCAAAGATTCAACGGTTTCCTTTTTCGTAATTTAGATATGTGAGGTTTTACAGTCGTAGATTTCATTCATGTAAAAATAAAGGAAATCTGGGATGAATCGCACAAAATTCTTATTGCTAGGTAGGTGAATAAGGTAGGTGAATAGTGCAAAATAAAACAATGTGTAATTTTACATCAATGGCAATATGGCAAATATTCAACGGTTTTGTGAGCTTTGAAAATTTTAGATTTTTTACGAATTTTGTATAGGTGAGATCCCTAGTCGAGTATTTACAGCGACTCTTTTTCTATTTTTTGACTCTTTTTTTTTATGAGAATTGGATATTGTTAAGGACCGCTAGATTAATCGGTTATAAGACCTAATGGCTGTAAAGGAGGGGCTAAAAATCCAGTCTTAAAAGTATTTGATTTTTTCACAATTCTGATAATAAAATCTAAAGATCATATCCATTGGTTGAAGATTCTTTCAAGTCTTAATATCGCCTAATTATATAATTAAAAATTAAAAATATATAGGAAGAAGTTTAATAAATCATGTGAAGATAATTGTCATACCGATTTCTCAAAAGTCAAAACTTTCTCATAATGAGAGATCCATTAACTTTTCTCAATTCAATCGTCGATATTTTTGTAGAGATTTATGGGATATCTTAAAAAGAGGCAATAACAACACTAATATAACGTTTTTTATTTTTTCAGAAATAGTTTCACAATCACCAAACCCATAATAGACAGATTTTTGACAATAGAAATATCTTTGAAGAGTTGTGGATTAGGTTTGAAAGTTGACAGCTCATCTTCACACCCAGCTGCCATGTCAAACGTACATTCAACACTCCATTCCAAAGTGATATAGTCCTTGGATGCCAAATGTCTGAAGGCGTCATCAAAACAACCAGTACCTTTGTCAAACGTTCCTACGCATACATGATAGGAACCTTTAGCACTAGGATCCGTAGTGCTGTTTACGAGTGACTGGAATTGTTTCAACATATCTGAAAATTTTCGAGATTCATAAGTAATTAAATATTTGGTAAGGCCATAAAAATCCAGTGCTGCAATTTGAGGAGATGAGTTCAAGAACTCAAAGCACAATGAAGCATCGACATCTGTATGTGTGCAGATACTGTTGATTTCGCTTTTTGTAACCTCCGTGCTAAATCTTGCAGATGCTGAAACAACAAAAACAAGAAAGAATACTATATTAGCAAATAAAAAACAACTTTTAACGTTTAAACACATTATTTTTGTTCAGGATTTTAGAGAACTAGGTGTGATTTATATAGAGAGGGGGTGGGGGATCGGACGCATCTACAGTTTTAATGCCAAGTTGCTAACAGATTGTGTTACCATAATAGTCTTTGACCAAATAATAATAAAGCCTTTTCGAGACAAAAGAGGCTTACGTATCTTCTTTATACTAATAACATGATTTACATCAATAGCAATATGGCAAAGATTTTCAACGGTTTCCTTTTTCGTAATTTTTAGATATGTGAGCTTTTAAAATTGTATATTTCATTCACGTAAAAAATAAAGAAAATCTGGGATGAATCTCACAAAATTCTTATTGCTACCTAGGTAGGTGAATAATAGTACAAAATAAAACAAAATGTAAATTTTACATTCATGGCAATAGGGCAAATTCAACGCTTTTGTGAGCTTTTAAAAGTGTATATTTTACTCATGTAAAAATAGATATTTTAATGCTAACAGATTGTGTTACCATAATAAGAAGATTTACAAACCGAAATCGTAATCAATACGAATTATATACGGTTTTTATGATTTTAATTTTTTTTTATAAAATAAATAATCAAATTTAAACTAAACTAAAAGAAATTTGCAAAACTACCCTTTTTTACTACCCTTTTTGCAACAATATCTTTTTATATTGTTTATTTATAAAAAAAATCCCTTTCCTTGAACAAAATGACCAAATTACCCTCATCTAATAAGAACATGTAATTGGAAACTGAAAGTTGGCGCCAAAATTTATTTTTCCCGCCAAAAGAAAAAATTCCACCAAATTTCTTTTCCCGCCAAAAAAATAAAAATTCCCGCAAAAAAATAAAAATTCCCAGCCAAAAAAATGCTTTTAAAAATCCTTGTAAAATTTTTTAAAAACTCTTTTAAAAAACCTTGTAAAGTTTTTTAAAAGTTTTGATAGTTGCTAAAAACCCTTGTAAATCATTTTAAAACCTCTGAAAATCTTTATAAAGTCTTTAAAAACATAAGTAAATACTTTAAAACCTTTTTTTAAACCTTTGTAAATTATTTTAAAACTTTTTACAATAGTTTTACAAGATTTACAATCGTTTTTTAAATATAAATTAGTGACATTGAACGATTTACAAGGGATTTTAAAAGCTTATAAAAAATGTAAAACATGATTTACAATCGTTTTAAAGCATAAGTAAGTGGCATAAAATGATTTACAAGGGATTTAAAAAAGGTTAGCATGGTTTACAATCGTTTTTAGCATAAGTAAGTGGCATTGAATGATTTACAAGAGATTTTAAAAGCTTATAAAAGGGTAAAACATGATTTACAATCGTTTTTAAAGCATAAGTAGGTGGCATATAATGATTTACAAGGATTTTTAAAAAGGGTTAGCATGGTTTACAATTTTTTTTTAAGTATAAGTAAGTGGTATTGGAATGATTTACAAGGGATTTTAAAAGCTTATAAAAGGATAAAACATGATTTACAATCGTTTTTAAAACATAAGTAAGTGGCATAAAATAATTTACAAGGGATTCTAAAAGTGTTTGTATGGTTTACAATCGTTTTAAAGCATAAGTAAGTGGCATTAAATGATTTACAAGGGATTTTAAAAGGGGTTAACATGATTTACAATCGTTTTTAAAGCATAAGTAAGTGTCAAAGAATGATTTACAATAGATTTTAAAAAATGTTTGCATGGTTTACAATCGTTTTTAAAGATAAGTAAGTGGTATATAATGATTTACAAGGATTTTAAAAGCTTATAAAATGGTAAAACATGATTTACAAGAGTTTTTAAAGAGTTTTAAAAGGATTTACAAGGATTTTAAACCTTTG
>Ga0041059_1001157_pt1 | contig 21117 bp, 14 predicted proteins | sample AraColnosormetaG_FD_56232 | JGI IMG/M metagenome (GOLD analysis project Ga0041059, IMG submission 56232) | Arabidopsis roots microbial communities from North Carolina, USA - Col MF nosort | ecosystem: Host-associated > Plants > Roots > Unclassified | place: USA: North Carolina | collected... | reverse complement strand
AAAAAAAAAAAAAAAAACGCCGAGTTTCATCTAAACATAATAGAACAAATGTCAATGGGTCCGAGAGAGCCTGTAAGAGCATAAATGGGCTTTAATCGGGCCAAATTAAATGTAACTCTTTCTGTTGTTGTTTTTCCGGTGTACCTCTCTCTGTTTTTTTTTTAGCTCTTTTTGGAAAAAGCAACTTTTTCTTGATTTCTTTTTGACGTGAAAGCAGGCTTTTCTGTTAGGCAGATAAAAGCATATTTTTATTACTTAAGACCATTTCCTTCGTAAAAGAAAGCAAAAGAAATATATAAACCGGACAAGGTTAAAAGATATGCGACACTTACACATCAAGTCATAAATTAGAAACAACAAGAACATGATTACTTATTTATTTGAGTTGGTGAGATCGGAGTTACAACACACAAGTTTCTATTGGGTATGGGGAAGAGAGAATGACAGGAAGAGCAGGGAGAGGGCTCGTTAATCTAAACCAACCATGACCCAAGTAGCCAACCTTTTTTTTTCCTCTTCAAAATTTCACATTCTTTATTCGAGATTATACTACTTATAAAGTATAATAACTAGCTCATTCAAACAAAACAAAAAGTGCTGTAAGGATAACACTATCAACGCGTGTTAAGAAAAGTAACACTTTTGAACTTCTTTTTACCATTGACAAATTTTAATAGTTACAACCATGTCATTGCTTTATTTAACAATTTTAAAAAGGAAATCTAAAATGTACATAAACCTTTAGCTAATTTACAAATATATCATATTCTTAATGCATCTACAACAACCATATTATGAACTCTAAATACTAGGATTTGTAACCGGATTCGGTTTATTTGGACTACAAAGAGTAAAAATGGACTTTGTCCATCTCATCTAGCCAATGTTTTATAAGATTCTATATTGGGTGCATCATGCATGTGTCTCTCTTGCTCACACCCTACATCTACCCATCGTTTCAGCCACAATTATGTATATATTTTTTTGTCTTCAACATTTTAGCTCATATGCACCAAATTTTCATGAAAATGTTTGTTTATCAATCATATTCATCATGTGTTGTTAGCCATTAATTTCGATGAGATTGCAAATCTTGAAAAAAAAAATGGAATTATGTGGGGGAAAAAGTAAAGAATGGCACATGAAGAGAGTTTTGCGTAATTCCCAAAAGTAAAGCCAGAAAGATTTTTCTCCCACCCCATGTGCTTACTCTCCCCAGTCCCCACTTTTTCTTAATTAAATTCATATTTCTTCCATTTTTATTTTTCGGCTTTTAATTTCTTAGCATACTTTTAAAAAAAAAATATTGTCACACTTTTTAGGCCGATTTTGACTGAGTTACACAGGTCAATAATGCTCCCAATTCGGCGGACTATAGTTATTTTAGTGGACATTTGTGTTAACTAATTTTGTGGCAAAAAGAAACTCGGAACAAATTAAACCATAACTGATTTAGACTAAATTATATAATGTAATGGCCATTATGTATTAACTAAAGACAAAAGTAATACTACGATCTACGATAATACAAAAAAAAAATTCAGAATATCGCGTCATTATCAACTTGACACCAACTTGTGAGTCTCCCAAACTCAATGATTATGTGGTCATTATCGGTGGTGTTTTTAAAAAATACTATGAAAACTCGCTCTCACTAATATCAAGTGGCTTACACACTTGATTGACTAATCAATAGTTTATCACTACTACTATAATGTTTCAGGCTAGATTTTCCATCACGTGCCAAAAAATTCCTTCAAACAATTTAGCAAGCTAACCATCAAATTTAATTACGAATTTTTTTCTTTCATATCCACGTGGCGGATATTCAAACTTAATTATGTGTAACATATGAATGACGTAAATAATCTATGCACATCTCGTTTTACTGTTGTGTGTTGCTTTAAAGGCTATCATGGATAACGTGTGTATATGACCTTCGAGAAAATTTTGAAGAGATCCATTCAACAAAACATGCATGACATTTTGAATATATCCCAATTATTAAAGACTCAATAATTTTCAGAAGTATATTTTGGGTATAAACAGGTAACCGTACGTGTTGCTACACTTGCTATTGTCCATCTATAATGTGAAAAATATCAATTTAAACATTACTGTTTTTATGTAGTTTTTAGTTCATGTAGTATTTGATTATCTGGAGAAGAAGAAAAAAAGATGATAAATAAAAAAATTGTCGGCAATAGAAAACTGAGTTTAGGTCAAAATAGTTATGTACTATAGTTATTACCGACGTAAACACTGATAAATTGAAAACGATGCATCACTGGTTTTTGACAAAATGTCGAATTAGAACAAACATGACTCAGTGTATTAGAAAGTCAAAATATACACATTTCCTCTTGAATAGTAGTATTAGCTTGATAACTTTGTTTATCTTAATGAAATCGTATTAAAGAAGTTTAGTGCCGAGATTAAATCTCGAGTCCTATCACTCTATCAGGCACTAGAATATATAATGTCCCACTAAATTCGATAACAAATTATCTTTAAAGTTAAAGTATCTTTATAATTGTTTTTATATATGGATCACGGGACTACAAGAAAAAAAGTAGACGTGACAATTATCTTTTCTGTGTTTTTTTCTCGTTATCTCTAGTTTTGTTTGATGCGTATGTATATAATTTGGACAATACTATAATAAAGTATGCTTAATAAGATTCTCCAATCGTTTTTATATTATTCTTAATATAAAATCAAAAGAGATTGATGATTTCAAATGATGCCTACAAAGAATAACATCCGTGTCGTTAATAGAATTCACAAGGAATTTATATATTCTAATGTACATTCGACTTGAAATCAAAATCATATGGACATTAAACAAAAAAAAAAAAACTAGAAAAGGATTAAAAAGAGTAAAGTAAAATTTTGATGGTTCGAAATTAGACCAAAGCGTATGAAACATCATCTTTTGAGTACCATATATTTTGCAACTTCAACTAATTAAGAGTGTAGTATAAGCTGGGAGTTTTGGAACTCAAACATCATAATCCATTCCATCATCTCTAAACTTGGGAAAAAATCCCACAGCTACCGTATTATATTTGGGAAATCGTATAAACCAAAATAAGAAAGTTGTTAATTTTTTTTAACTATAATTAACCCGACACTTAGAAATGTGTATCAAAAAAGTAATGCAAGAATTATCATTGACAAGTTTCAACAACAGAATTATTGAAAGATTTACTTTATTTGAACAAATCTCACTATTAACTTTGTTTTTGTCAAGCCTCTAGAGATAGGTTAAAACTTTAACAAACTTTACTTAACAAGAAAAGACTATGACTTTTCAAAATGCAATAAAAATACTTTAAAGAAGAAAAGATTCCTCTCGTCTCTTCCTTTGTTCACATCACTTTCATCTTTATTTTCTTTATTAATTAATCATTTATTACTCCTCTTTCAAAAACAAACATTTTTTATTTATAAAAAATTCATACGGCGCTAATTTCACCACCGCTCTTCCTAATTGATTCTTCAAAATCCATGATTACTATTGACCCCCAAACAAAAATAATATAAATCTGATACTATTTGGTTAGCTTTAAGCATATAATTCTCATCTATAACTCCAATCACCAAATCAAGAACCGCCTTTAGTTAATAAATTGTTCATTAATTTTGCTAACAACAATATTTGTCCACATTACACGTTCCATTCATAAAAAAATTGACTCCAATATTAATTGTATTTTTTTACACCTCGAGTTTTGCAGAAAAATAAATAAAAGCTCACATTTTTATTTTCTCCCTCTCTCTCTCTCTGTGTCTGTGTATGTGTGGCTTTACCTTTTGTACCTAAACCTCTCACACTCTCTCTCTCTGGCTTGCTGTTTACTCTCATCGTCTCCTTTACTTCATTCGTCTTCTTCCTCTCTTTCCCACAAGCTCCCATTGATGTGAGTTTCTTATCACTTTTCTTTTTCCGATTTGTCAATTCCTTTTTTGCACTGATTTGTGCTTCGCTTACACATTGCTAGTAGATTCCCCGATCTGGGTTTTTTCTTATTCGTGTTCATCATACTAAAGTTTGGTGCTTTTTTGTGTTTGTGTAGATAGAGAGAGAGATTTAAGGAAGGAATCATGGCAGGGGGTGGAGCTCCAGCACCCAAAGCAGACGAACCACAACCACATCCTCCTAAAGATCAACTTCCCAACATTTCTTATTGCATCACCAGTCCTCCTCCTTGGCGTGAGACCTTCTTCCTACTTGTTTTCTGATTCTAAGTTTTGAAATTAAAGCTCTTTGATTTTTATTTCGAGGTTTTTCCGGCTTTATCTGTCGGTGGTGTGTGTAGATGTTAGGTTTTTTTCTCTTTATTCGGCTTTGTTCTTCTTAACAATGTCTCGACCTGAGATTTACTCTTGTTTTACTCGTTTAGACCTTTATTTTTAGTAAGATTTGTATTCCCAGTTTGCTTTTAAGCTGGAGATTTTCTTTCCTAATTTGTTGCATCTGTGGCAAATTTGTGGTTTTCTTCTGTTGTTAACTAATCTCTGGGTGGGATGCTTGTGAACCGAATATAAGCTTTGTTTGATGTACCAGTTTTTTACAATGTCGGAAACCATTATCTCTTACATATGTTCAATCACATTAGTCTGTGCTTCTATCTTCTTTTGAAACATACAATTTTTGGTGTTTGCAATGAGTTCCTTTGGAATTCTGCAGTTTTTCATAAAGACTTACATTTTTCATGCTTGTGTTTCAGCTGAAGCTATTCTTCTTGGATTCCAACATTACCTTGTGATGCTTGGGACAACGGTGCTCATACCTACTGCTCTTGTTCCCCAGATGGGAGGTGGATATGTAAGGCCTCAACGATTTAACTTGTAGTAAAGAGGAAGATGAATCAAATGATGTCAGTGACTGAAAATGATTTTGATTTTCTATTGTTCTAATTTCAGGAAGAGAAGGCAAAGGTGATCCAGACTATTCTCTTTGTTGCTGGCATCAACACATTGCTCCAAACACTGTTCGGTACTAGATTGCCTGCTGTTGTTGGAGCTTCCTACACATTCGTGCCAACAACGATATCCATAATCCTCTCTGGCAGATTCAGTGATACCTCGAACCCTATAGATGTATGATTACTTCCTGCTTTATCATTGTGAAATGGGAATTTTTTCTTTCTTTGATTTCATCTCTATGGCCCTTACTTGGTGCTATTATGACAACAAAGAATATGTTTAAATTGCTTTGTTTAGCGCTTTGAGAGGATAATGCGGGCAACCCAAGGCGCCTTGATTGTTGCTTCTACCCTGCAGATGATTCTTGGTTTCAGTGGTCTCTGGCGTAATGTTGTTAGGTTAGTCTCGAGGAAAAAATGGTCTCAGACATTCGATTTGCTTACACAGCAATAGATTTCTCAGACATGTCTTCAGAATTACAATGACGATGTGGTGATGTAATTTCTTTTGTATTTCATTTTCAGGTTCTTAAGTCCTATTTCAGCTGTTCCACTGGTGGGTCTCGTTGGTTTTGGGCTGTATGAGTTTGGTTTCCCGGGGGTAAGTCTACTCTATATGAGCACTTACGAGCAGACCAGAAACTCTTATTTCTTTTAGTTGTTGATATCCTTTTTACATTTTAGGTTGCTAAATGCATAGAGATTGGACTGCCTGAGCTTCTTATTCTAGTATTCGTTTCACAGGTAATCTTTTTAACTTACTTACAGATTAATCCTGTCTAACTCCCAAAATCTTTTTTTTTTTTTTAACTTACCTGATTTCATGTGTTCATGTTTCCTGTTACAGTACCTGCCTCATGTGATCAAATCAGGGAAAAATGTGTTTGACCGATTTGCTGTGATATTCGCGGTGGTGATTGTGTGGATCTATGCTCATCTTCTTACAGTTGGTGGGGCCTACAATGGTGCTGCACCAACTACTCAAACAAGTTGCCGGACAGATCGTGCTGGAATCATAGGTGCTGCCCCATGGTAAGTGGTTACAACAAAGCTCAAAATATGTAGCTCCCAAAATACCATTTCCACTAAAAATTTCCAGTTTAAACAGAACAAAAGAACATGAACGAATAGAGTATCAGAAGATAAATGTGATCTCATTGGATTCGTTGTTAACATTAGTTTCTTTGTACTTAGGATAAGAGTTCCATGGCCTTTCCAGTGGGGTGCCCCATCGTTTGATGCTGGAGAAGCTTTTGCAATGATGATGGCTTCTTTTGTTGCTCTAGTTGAGGTCTGTGGTTATCTTCTTCACATTTTAATCTTTCAAAATATAATGATTATGCTCTGTTGTTCTGTTTATTCATTTTGGTTTCTTGTTTATTCTGTGTCTGGCTGATCTTTAAAGTCAACCGGTGCTTTTGTCGCGGTGTCAAGATACGCAAGTGCAACGATGTTGCCACCTTCTATTCTCAGCCGCGGTATTGGCTGGCAGGTAACTCAGCTATACTTGAAGTTATAATGTTGCTGAATCGATATTGAAAGAATTCTGAGGTGATTATGTTTTGTTTTGTGAATCAGGGAGTTGCGATTCTGATATCAGGATTGTTTGGTACTGGTGCTGGTTCCTCTGTCTCTGTGTAAGCATCTCTGAGATTTACATGTTCTGATTTGATTACTTTCTCTGGATATTTTGGTATGAAAGTTGATTTTTCTCTCTTTTGTGCAGAGAAAATGCCGGACTATTGGCCTTGACACGAGTTGGTAGTCGAAGGGTTGTCCAGATAGCTGCAGGCTTCATGATATTCTTCTCTATTCTCGGTTAGTTTTGTTCTATTCTGTTTTTAACAAATAAAAGGAATTACTTTTGTTTGAAATTTTATCTGTACTGATGAGATCCATCCTGTTAATGCAGGAAAATTTGGAGCTGTGTTTGCTTCAATTCCTGCGCCCATCATTGCTGCTTTATACTGTCTCTTCTTCGCATACGTGGGAGCTGGAGGTTTGAGTTTCCTTCAATTCTGCAACTTAAACAGCTTCAGGACCAAGTTCATCTTAGGTTTCTCTGTCTTCCTGGGCTTGTCCATCCCTCAATACTTCAATGAGTACACCGCAATCAAAGGATATGGTCCGGTCCACACTGGGGCTCGTTGGGTATGTAGAACCAAGTCACTGTTATTTTTGCTTCTCTTTCCATTGAAATAGGTTTATGGTAGAATGATCTATTAAGGTCCCTAAAACTCCATAGCAAAGATTCGAGTTTAGCATGGCCTGAACTAATGAAACAATCTTATTCTCTTACATATTTGACAGTTCAACGATATGGTAAATGTCCCGTTCTCCTCAGAGCCTTTTGTTGCTGGAAGCGTCGCCTTCTTCTTGGACAACACACTGCACAAGAAAGACTCTTCGATAAGGAAAGACAGAGGGAAGCATTGGTGGGACAAGTTTAGATCTTTCAAAGGTGACACAAGAAGTGAAGAATTCTACTCTCTACCTTTCAATCTCAACAAGTACTTCCCATCTGTCTAAAAGGGAAGAGAAGAGCAAAAAAGATAACTGGAAAACAAAGAAAATGGTGAAAACTCGAGTTTCGCCATTGTTGACTTGGCCTCTGTGTCGTGGTTCGTTTGTTCAGTTCCTTTCACAACTTTGGAAACTTTAAATATCTCATCACATTCTATAGTCTTATTTACAAGAATGATGAATCTTCTTAAAGAGCATTGTTGTTTACTCTCTCTCTAATGCTTTTGTCTTTGTAAATCCGAGGGAACAGAAACACTACTTTGTGATTTTGATTAGTTTCTAAACAAATCTTTAGCTTAATTTTTCTTTTTATATGTTTCTCACTCCAAAGTCTTGATTTAGAAGCTTAGGAAACCTGATTGGTTGAACTTTAACGAGAATTGACATATAACATTTAATTTCAATAGATAATTACAATTAATTAGTTGTTTTTTCTTATTAATTTGGTCATATGTGTAGAGAAAAAAAAGGGAAAAATGGTCATATAAAATAGAGCGACCTTTCACTCTTGCGTGAGGTTTTTGTTCTCTGATCAATAAAATAGTATAGAGAGACATTAATAAGGCAACTTTTGTATGTTATCATCTAAATTAATGGACACGCAAAAGTTAAGATTACTTTGTTTTGTAAGGCAGATCGATTTAATTCCGTAATTAAGTAAGTTTGTTGAATAATTAACGATTAATACGACACAGGCTTTCAGGAGATCGAGATAAAGTGTACAGTAAGCATGTGAATAAGGTTGATTGCACGAGGGGAATATTATTCTTACTTCATTTTTGGTTGTCATTTTCCTTATTTTAATTTCCACAAAAAGCTCATCATTGCTTAAGAAAAATATGATTTATAAAGTTGCTTTTTATTTAGTTGACAAAAAAAAAATTTGTTTGTTTATTATTCTGCAACTATTGATCTTTACGTATTGAATTGAAAATTTGAATGTTTAAATTATATAACTACAAATGTGTTTTTGATCATTTTTATATTATAAATTATAAACAGCTGCTACATTCTATAATTTGTTAGTTGTAGTATTTACTTAAAACAATACAACTATACTAGGAGAAAAATGAACACAGAACATAAAGTAGGAAATTGGATGAAAGTATTATCTAAATTGTGGTCCAATAGTTTGTGGATACTTTAACTTTAGATGTATGAAGACTATAGACTTTTCCTAGAGATTTATATATAGGTGGTGTATATATACACTGATTTACACATATTAAGTTATGTGTATATCTAAAAAAGATAGTGACTAATTTCTGAAGTAGAGATTTACTATGAATTTCTTCAGAGGTTGAACCTAAGCTAAATGATATAGCATGAACAAGAATTTAAATGTTAATAAATAGATTCGTAGTATCAAAGGCTTAAAGATTTAACTATTATTTTTGCTTGGAATCTACTTTTCGTGAAAGATTCCAGCCAAGCAAACACTTGGGGCTCTGTACGGACACTCTAAAACATAATAATCATTTAAGCAATTACGATCATTATTCTATCTCTTCTTTCTTGTTTGTTTGTTAAATGTTAAACCATTTATCGAATAATGGAGATACATATATAAATAAAACCTCTTCCACACCACTTTTTTTTTTTCCATAGAAACGAAAAATAGTTGATGATGACAAAATGAAATAATAACATGAAAACTTATACTTATAGTTATTGTATAGAAATAAAATGATGAGTATATATAATGAGTAGAGAAACTATTAAATCAGTATAGACCCCTCACCTACGCTTTACTCTTTCACTCCTCTCTCTCCTGCTTTGCTCCGCCGTGAGAGGAGAAACAAATGGGGAATTGTCAAGCGGCGGAGGCGGCAACGACGGTGATACAACAACCAGACGGTAAATCGGTTAGATTTTACTGTACAGTAAACGCGAGCGAAGTGATTAAGTCCCATCCCGGTCACCACGTGGCTCTCCTCCTCTCTTCCGCCGTACCTCACGGTGGCTCTCTCCGCGTCACTCGTATAAAGCTTCTTCGTCCTTCTGATAACCTCTTGCTCGGTCATGTTTATAGACTCATCTCCTCCGAAGGTATATAATATATTAATCACAATTCACACAGAACATGTTTCAGTTTTAAATTCAGGAAAGAACAGAACCCTAACTTATAGGGTTTTCTTCAATTTGTTTCTTCTGCTTCACGTTTGATTACAATCATCATATACGAAGTGTATAAAATTTACAAATCAGAACTAAAAGCTTTAATTTTCAGGATTCTTATCAATTTATTTGTTCTGCTTCACTTTTTGATGTTAAGTCAGTCTTTCTTTTTTGTGTTCTATTAATAGAGGTGATGAAAGGAATAAGAGCCAAGAAATCTGGAAAGATGAAGAAGATTCATGGAGAGTTTTCTGTTGCAGAAGAAGAGATTAACCCACTAACCCTAAGATCTGAATCTGCTTCTGACAAAGACACTCAGGTATTATTATCACATACTACAATTGCTCTGTATCAGATGTTTCAGTTTTAGTTCTCTGATTGAAACGATAGAGTGTTACAAAAGAATAATAGAGTTGGTTTTGATTTACAGAGAAGGATACATGAAAAGCAGAGAGGAATGATGAACACAGGAGGAGCTACCAATAAAGTTAGAGCTTGGCAGCCTTCTCTTCAAAGCATCTCAGAATCTACAAGCTAAAACACTTCAATCCATATTTTTCTATCTTTTTTTCTTACTTTTGACTCTTTTTTTTATCATTTCATTTCTCTTTGTATTGTTGTTTTTCCCAATCAAATTTGTAAAGGAAGAAGACCCATTTGATTGTGGTTGAAGAAGAAGAAACTTTTGTCATTTTTTAACTTTAATAATAATAACTGAAGAAAGAAAGATCCAAAGGATTATTTTCATTTTCTAGATTTCTAGATTTTCTTTTACGTTTTCAATAAATAGTTATGTCATAGATCAAGTTTTACAACTTTTTTTACGTACTTAAAAGATTGATAAAATTGTACTTGTTGTTGTTGACCATTGAAACATTTCCCTTTATTCACTAAAACTAGCTTTTGCAACCTTTTTATTCAACTGTATTGGTTTGTTGTATGTTTTTATTATTCAACTCTATTTAATTATTCATGTAGCTTAACATATCAATAATAACTAACATGCCATAAATTCCGAAGAAGAAAAATTGTTATAAAAGAACTATATGCACCTAACAAAAAACCAACAAAACCATAGTATTTTCTTTTTGGGTTACATAAAAATATCTTTGTATGAAGAAGAAGAAAGAATCATTACACAGCTTTCACTCACAAGATTACAAGTTTGCAAATTGCATATAAGGAAACTCCCAAAAAATATCATCAAAGATCTTTTCAGAACACAAAAAAAAAAAGGTAAAAGTATATCTCTTTTGCCATAGTTAGACTCAAAAATACGACATCGTTTACCTCACACGTGCACACTCACCGACTTACAGAAGAACCCACACGTACGTTGAGGGTACTTTAGTCATTTAGCATCGAACGAAATTGTCTGAGCGGAGAAGAGGAGTTTCCGTTATCCCTTTATATATTATCTCTCTCACCTTTCTTCTCTTTTTCTTTGATTTTTATTAAATCAACAAAAATAGAAAAAAAAACATAAAAATAAAAATAAAAAATCTTCACGTTTCTTCTCTCTCTCTCTCTCTCTCTCTCGAGCCACCAAATCTGAATTAGGGTTTTTGAGAATATTCATCTTTTGATTTCAAATTCTTCACCCACTGTGTAATTTCACTCGTCAGGATTCATCTGCGGAATCATGATTACAGATTCGATCACCAACGCTTCTGCTACTTCAGCTCCGAGAGATTCCGGAAAGAAGAAGAGGGTAACGTTATCCTCTTTGATAAATCTCATTCCTTTCTCTGAAATTGATTCAAAGTTTTGATTTTTAATGGTTTTGTTATTGCATTACGTTTTGCAGAACAATAAGTCGGCTAAGATGAAGCAGAACAAGCTTGGTCTCCGTCGTGAGCAATGGCTTTCTCAAGGTTAAAACTTCATCTTTCTCTCCTTTAATGTTTCAATTCTGCCTGATTCGTTTGGTTAGATTTGGTTGTCTATGTATTGATTTTGGGTTTTTGATTTTGATATTAGTTGCGGTGAGCAATAAGGAAGTTAAAGAGGAGAGGAGTGTTAATCGTAGTCAAAAGCCTCATCATGAGAGTTCAGATAAGGTGCGTAGAGAAGAGGATAACAATGGTGGGAATAATCTTCTTCATCATGAGAGTTTTATGGAGTCACCTTCAAATAGCTCTGTTGGTGGTACATATTCGAGCACTAACTTCAGTGGGAGAAGTAGCAGGAGTAGTAGTAGCAGCAGTGGCTTTTGCTCTGGTAATATAACAGAAGAGGAAAATGTAGACGATGATGATGATGGGTGTGTGGATGATTGGGAAGCTGTTGCTGATGCGTTAGCGGCTGAGGAAGAGATTGAGAAAAAGAGTCGTCCTCTTGAGTCTGTGAAAGAGCAAGTGAGTGTTGGACAATCAGCTTCTAATGTGTGTGATTCGTCGATTAGTGATGCATCAGATGTTGTGGGTGTTGAAGATCCAAAGCAGGAATGCTTGAGAGTGTCATCAAGGAAGCAGACTAGTAATAGAGCTTGGAGGCTAGATGATGACCTTCGCCCACAGGGGTTACCTAATTTGGCGAAGCAGCTTAGTTTTCCGGAGTTAGACAAGCGTTTTAGCTCTGTGGCGATTCCGTCTTCATGTCCCATATGCTACGAAGACTTGGACTTGACGGATTCGAATTTCCTCCCCTGTCCTTGTGGATTTCGGCTCTGTCTGTTCTGCCACAAGACCATTTGCGATGGAGATGGGCGTTGTCCAGGCTGCAGGAAACCCTATGAACGGAATATGGTCAAGGCTGAGACTAGTATTCAAGGTGGTGGTCTAACAATTCGGTTGGCTCGTTCGTCTAGCATGTTTTGCAAGTTTTAAAAGGAGAGGTGCGGTTTTCTCAACCATGTTGTCTTTTGGAACTCGAGAACTTAAGCTCTGTTTTCTATGTCATCTATGGTTCTAAGTCTGAAACACTGTGGTGATGATGTAGAATGTGATGTGTGAATACATAAAAGGTGGTACAGAAAATGATTCAAATACATTTAGATAGTTTCAATAATGAATGCTATGTTCTCTTTTCTAATTCCATATGTTTGGTCTGCATTTATTCCTTGTCAAACATTATTGAAGGTTTAAGAGTTATTTTGTTGCTATGGTGAATCCTCTTGACAAGTTACTCATGAACCAAAGCTTGTTTTTTAGAATCACCATTCACCAGAGATCAACTCTCATTACTTCAAATTCTTTTAGGAAACTTCTGATTGTTTATGATTAGCTAACAAAATCATTTATTCACATAAAGTGAGGCTTCTTAACAACTTCTATTAAGCCAGCTTACAAATCTCTTGTAAGGAAAAAAGCTATGACCCCTCTAATGAATATAATATATAATATAGCTTTTGCTCATCTCTATACCATTTACATTACTACTATATGAATAAACCCACTGAATTCAATCAGCGAAAAAGGCCATAGGGGTTGGAAAATTGTATAGGTCATTAAGCTGGCGAGAATCATCAGTGTAGGCTCAAGTGCATTGAGTCTTGAAGCTTCTGTATATGAAAAGGCTTTTTCTAAGATCCAGTCACGGAATTTGCATCGGAGAGCTCAGATCTTTGCGCGTTTGAGCTGCGAGTGAACAGGGTAGACATTCTCTGTTTCTAGCTCTCTCTTCTGAATACTCTTTGTGAAAGACAAATCTTCAACCTTCATTAGAGAATCTCTTAATCTTTTTACATCCGAGAGTTTTACCGGCTTCAGTAAGAAATCTTCAGCCCCTTCTTCAAGACATCTGAATGACAAAATAATAATCACAAGAAAATCAGTTTGAGTAAACTCCAATTTCAATAAAGTTGATGATAGCTTTGGATCAATAAGTTTTTTTTTTGTTGTATATGTAGCAAACAATCATAAAATGGCCAGTTCGTAATTGAGTTGGCCATTGTGTGTAACACAAATACATATTCCTTTTTATTTTATTTGGTCTAGAGGTTTCCTAATATTGTATGCAAAGTGAAAAAGCATGTGAGGTGGCTTTCACAATACCCTACCAAATATTAGGCAAGCAAGATCATGTACTTATTTTATTGTAATATCACATCACCAGAAATAGAATCAAATCCCAAAGTAAAGATTTTGCTGGTTAGAAACATCTTTATACACAAAATCATCTTGGGACCCATTAAAGATCACCAAATCTCAACATTTGTTTAATTATGCAATATCCACCACCAAAAATGGTTTAAGGAAATTAACTTTTAACCATATGAGCAGGAACTTTACTTTGTGATCTAATCCCTTTTTGTTTTATCTAATTCTTTTTTTGATCATCTAAGACAAAGATATTCACCAAATTTACTATAGTTTGACTTAAGATTATGATGAAGTTTTATACCTATCAATACGAGGCAAAATGTTCTCGGAGGACATAATTACCACCGGTACTTCTCTAAAAGCTGAGGATTCCTGTGGAAAATCACGTAAAAAAGGATTAGATAAACATAAAACTCAAATTCCATTGACTAATTATATCATTATATGTTTGTTTGCTTACTTTGATCTTCTTCAAGAGTTCATATCCAGTCATACCGGGCATTGAGTAATCAGTCATAATTAAATTAACCTTCAAATCCTGAAGCACAAATCACGATTTAACATATTGCTTGAGAGCTACGGCAAAATTTTGTTTTCTCTTGGAAATTGTTTTATACCTCAAAACCGACTGATTTTTCCTCAACATCCAAACCAAGGTATTGGAGAGCTCTTGTTGCACTATCAACAACAGTAACTGAACAACCAAAACAGAGCTTTTTACTCAGATAACTTGCCCGAATTCAGAGACTGATTTTTCAAAATATGAGTAATAATTACCTTTGCAAGAAGATACTCTGAGCAAACGCTCGATGAATTTACGATCAACGTGACTGTCGTCGACGGCAAGAACATGAAGAGGATCCGGTGATCCAAACTTTGAAGAATGGTTGAGAATCTCCATCTTCCTCGGTAGCATAACTTCAGCCATTGATCAACGAATGTTGGAGGATTTGGAAGAAAAAGGAAGAGAAAGATATGATGTGAAACCATGGTGGCAGTGGTTGGGCCATTTATATAAGTAGAAAGAAAGAAAGAAAGAAATAAAAGAGGGAAAAAATATGAATGAAATCGAGAGATTTTGCATATCTTTAAGATTTTGTCAATTTGCTTTCAAAATCTTTATTTTATATTTTATATAAATAATAGTTCGGTGGATTTTTATTATTAAATAAGTTAAAACAAAAAACCGAAATAAAGTCAAACCAATCGGTTCAAGTTTAGTCAAAACGAAGAACAAACCAGAAAATTTGGAATGGGATGCAAGATTTAACCGACCCAAACCGATATTCAATAACTTGTAGAATTCTTTTTTTATTTTTAAATTATTTGTGTGTGTTTGTAGTTTTTTTTGGTAAAAGTGTGTTTGTAGTTGAATTGTGGAAGTTCACGCATTTAACTTCTACACTTCAATACTTCATCTACGTAGAAGTTCACTTTGAGGTTTTGACTTAAGCTCAAGACAGAAAAATGTGAAATCAAGAAATCATAAACTAATACTAAAACATTACACGCATCCTTAATCTACAATTAGTAAAACCTCTTTAGATTACCACCTTTTCATTCACCAAAAATATAACAAATTAATACTAAAGGCCCGGCCCATATGATTTGGCCCAGAAGAGACTTTAAGTTTCCTAATACAGTTAACGGTTTACTCAGTGAACCGGAGGGAGACAGCGAGATGAGGCCGGAGATAGTTCTGTTCGGCGACTCGATCACGGCGCAGTCTTTTAGGTCCGGCGGTTGGGGATCTGCTCTTGCCGACGCTTACTCTCGCAAGGCTGATGTTGTGGTTCGAGGCTACGGCGGCTACAACACCCGATGGGCTCTCTTCTTGCTTCATCACATCTTCCCTCTCGTCAGTACTTTTTATCTCTCTCTCCCTCCCTCGAGTCTACAAATGTTGATTTGAAATTTGATCTAAACACGAACGAATTTTGGTAGTCATTGGGATGATTTTGTTCATGAGCTGTTGTGATTGTGTGTATGATCTGTGTGGATATAGATCTTGAGTTATTGTCTCTTGTGCATCATTTTTTGTTTTGCTTATGCTTGTTATGGTTCAGTTCTGAATGGTTTTGATATGATTCTAGGATGTGTTGGTTTTATGACATTGTCATGGATTGGTTGAAGTACGAAAGATTTAGATTTGAATTTTGAGATGGTAAAAGGCAATTACATCTGCATATATCATGAGAACTCTTCTTGTAGTGCGTGTTGTTTTGGTGTGCCTATCTCAGTATGTGTTCTACTCTGTCTTTTTGCCTAGGGCTCTTCGTCTCCTCCTGTTGCTACGACGATATTCTTCGGTGCAAACGATGCAGCTCTCAAAGGAAGAACCAGTGATAGACAACATGTGCCGGTGGAAGAGTACACAGATAATGTCAGAAAGATTGTTCAGCATTTGAAGGTTTTGATATGCTTCTTTGATCCACTCTAATGCATGGACTTACTTTTCTTGAAGTGTGATTCCTTTAAAGACTAATGACTCTGTTTTGTAGAAATGTTCACCTACAATGCTAATTGTGCTTATAACTCCACCACCAATTGATGAAGCTGGACGTCAAAGTTATGCAGAGTAGGCTTTATTATGATCCTTTTCTTCTTTGCATTTTTGTTTCTCAAAGCATTTAGTCCGACATGTTTCTTAAATGAGCCAGTGATTGTGTTACATCAGATCAATCTACGGTGAGAAAGCTATGAAAGAGCCTGAGAGAACAAACGAAACAACAGGGGTATATGCACAACATTGTGTTGCATTGGCCGAGGAACTCGGTCTGCGATGTGTCAACTTATGGTCTAAGATGCAGGAAACCAATGATTGGCAGAAAAAGTACCTAAGGTCTGTATCTAAGTCTGATCTGAAATGTTGTTGGTTTTTCACAAACACTCATCTCCTCCTCAATCATGTTTGTTGTTTATAAATGGTTCTTGCTCGTTGTTGTTGGCTATAAGCAGTGATGGGCTCCATCTCACGCCTGAAGGCAATGGGGTAGTTTTTGATGAAGTCTCGAGAGTTTTTAGAGAAGCTTGGCTCTCTCCCGAAGAAATGCCGTTTGATTTCCCCCATCATTCGCATATCGATGGTAAAAACCCATCGAAAGCTTTTGAAGAGCGTTGCTTATAACGATCATCCCCAAATTCATGAGCAGGTTTGTTTTGATTTAAATTCATGAACACGTTTCAATGTTGTGATTTAGAAAACTCTCGGATGTGAATAAATACCTAAAAAGTGCATCATCACTAGAGATCGTTTTCAAGAGAAATGAACTTATGATGTACTTACTATATGTTGTGACTTTTGACTTATGTACCTGCACTAGCTTTCTATCTTCCTTGCTATATATTTCAGTCTGAAAGATTTTTTTTAATCTTCTTTTCAATGTCAAATACTCGTATAATTTGATTGCTTCTCTACTACTAACTAGTTGATGACGGCAAGAAAATATTACAGGGCCTTATACAGATAAATTAAGAGCCCAGTAGAGTTAAATTTGGAATGTGAGCAATTGGGCCTTAACCAAACTTGCCCAATCTCATTAGAATCTAACCAGTTGGTTATGATAAATAAATATGACCGTACCAACGAGATTTGCAATATCTCGTGCATCTACATTCATCCGACGATTTTGGAGTCGAAAAATTGAAGTTATTCAATAGTTTTTGTAATATAGAGCTATATATGTTACCAAAAGTAAATGGGCACTACTTATATATATCAAGAAACATTACACCTCAACCACACGAACACACACAAACGAAATATCTCTCTGAATACTCTAGTCAAGATTACTAATTAAGATTACTCTCGTAAATAACCACCAATTACGAAAGTAAAACTGGCTTAGCAAACAAACCCATAAATAATTTGAAGTGCTTCTCTAGTCTCCAACTACTATTACTACTACTACTAGTTGATGACGACAAGAAAAAAGAAGTTCTGATTAACTTATCAAACCAAGGAGTTTGTTTTAGTGGACGTTCCATAGCCATTCATCAAACCATTCCACGACGAACCTAAACCGTTGATATAACCACCATTGCCGTATCCACCACCGTCGGATTTTCCTGCGCCTCCGCTACCACCACCATTGGAGTAGCATTGATCTTGCTGCCAATCAAGCGATAACAACTTCGGATTTGGCTTCACATCCATTATTGTTGCTACCCTTTGATGATCTTCTTGATGATTGTAATGGTGATGATCATAATTAGATAGCATAAGTCTTTGGCATGTCGATATATCCATGAGACCACCACCATTTCCATTGCCTCCCGTAGAAATCCCATTAAATCCACCATTGTTGTTGTTGTTGTTAAGACCTACACCGTGATTCAGACCCATGTGATGATTATGATGATGATGATGATCTCCGTTACTTCCATGATTAACCATGACCAGGTTGTCATTGTTCACTCCCATGAGATCAAACTTACTGTCCAAGAAATCAATAGGTCTAGGGCTCTGCGAAAGCAAACCGCCATACTTGCTCTCCAAGAAACCAACGTTACCATGCTCCGGAGTTGAGTAAGACCCCATCATCCCACCAAAATGTGAAAACCCTAGAGGAGAATGTTGGTAATTTTGATGAGAATGTGCTAAAGCCATAAGATCAGAGGTATTGGCGGTAACGATGTTGGATGGTTTTTTGCCGGAAGAAGTGGAGGAGGAGGAATTAGAGGAAGATGGTTTCTTGTTTTTACGGCATCCACCACCAACCGGAATATTCCTTAGAGTTCCGCCTTTTGTCCAGTAACGGCGACAAGTCTTGCAGAAGTAACGAGGCTGAGAGAGGCTGTAGTTATTGTAGTAACAGAACTTAGTATGTGTTGACTCGCAACGAGGACACTTTTGAGGATGGTCGTGAGGTGGACGCAGCCTCCTTCCACCGTCCATCAGAGCTGCAGCGGCTACAGCCACGGCCGAGGCTTGTGGTCTAGTGCTGCAAGCTGCTAGTATGTCGGCTGCTGACGGAGAATTCGTTGAAGAGTCTAACATGCTTCCTCCTGATGACTCGGATTCCTAACATTTCAATTTACAGAACCATATGAAAATGTGGAAAATAAGGACGTGATAAACACAAACAGGTCTTCCATTTGTATATTGACATTTACCTTAGACATTTGTTAAGAAATAAATTTTGCTTAAAATGTTACAAGGCTTATGTTCATTTTTGGAAAAGAAACACAAATACAAACGATGGAGGTAGGTCTAAGTGAAGATACCTGGAGCCAATCAGAATCCATGCAAACTTGAAGAGAAGTGAGACCCATTTTGTGTTCTGTATGTTTGTTTAGTTTGAGGGAGAGTGAGAGTTTTTAAGACAAGTTCCTGAACAAAATCTAGAGAGAGAAGGAGAAGAGAGAAATGTGAGAGATGATGAGGCAAGGAAGAGTTTGGGGTTGGGATGTGAATAAGAAGGAAACAAGAAGAGGACCCTTCTTCTCCTCGGGATTGCTGTCTCCACTCAAAGCTACTTAGTTCTACTACTTAACTTAACCTTATTATTAGTTCACACTTAATTATTATTTTTTTNCTTTTTTTTTTTTAAATGTTTGAAGTTTAATACTTATTTTGATACTAAAATAAATAATTTCGTCAAAAAAATGCTTACTGTAACTATCTGAAATTCAACAATTGATTTTGATCGTGGATAAATTCCAAGTACTTTATTAGAAATAAAAATGTCTAAATATGAAGACATTATTTAATTAATCAATATGTTCTGTTTCCAGTTACAAAGAAAAAACTCTTTCAAAATTTTGATTTTGAGAAAGTTAATACGTCTCGCTTTGGTGTGATCATGATAAAAGTTAAAACTTTAATTTCGAGTTATTTTTGTATTACAAATGTCTATAAATGTATAAAGATGGACCGTATATACGGTCGGATGTGGCGAGGAAAAAGAAAGCGTCGGTGGTTCCAAAATCCACATTCTTTGGTGGGTCTACGTCAACTTGACCAATCATCTTTATCAATCTAACGGTTAAGATCAAACAGTGGGACCTAAATGGACAACGTGAGCCGTTAGATGGGTTCAGAAATAGCGGCTTGATCTTCACACAACAGAGACAAAAGTGAGAGAGAATAATATCTTTTTTTGAAGTTTTGTCTCTCTGTGGTTTTTCAGACTTACGATAAAGAAGGACGAGTTTTGATAACTTAGGTGGGCCTGTTAATGGCTCCACTCGCTCGCTCCTCTCAAGCAAAGTATCTATTCTCTTGCCACCTGTCACTTTTTCTGCTTCTTCTACCATGTGGTAATATGATTCAAGTTTTTATTTTTTTGACTTCTTGAATCATTAGTTAATTATTTGAAGAGCTAAACTACTTTTGATGTTTTTCTTATTACTAAGTTTCGAAATTAAAGTTAAAAGAGTTTGATCGATGGAAAAAGAAGAGCAAGAGACAAAAGTTTGAGGCTGTGACTGTGTTTTTTTATCAACTGAAAAAATTAGGTTTTCAAAGTTCTTTTTCAACTATAAAATCGGTATTTCATAAATAATACTATCAAGTAATTTTGCTAGTCGCAATAATACTTTTAACATAACAACCGATTATTTAAGCTTATTGTCTTTTTCAGCTGATTCAGTTTTGGTACTTACGTATATATTATTATCATAGGTTAAGAAAAAAATGTTGTTATCATAGGTGAAATCATTTTATTTGCGTACATGAAATTTATATTAGTATTTTGTTAAGTTGATCGTGTTTAATTTGTGTGTTAAATCATCATATTTTTTTTGAATTGAGTACCACATTACACTTTTAAATTAGAAACATATTCATCTGACGGTAGGATAAGAAGAGTCTAAAGTTGGGAATTAGTAAATATACTTGTATGTTGGAAAATGTTAAAAGTGGTTGACGATGAAGTAATCTTGTTACGAAAGAATTCCCCCTTGGGCCTTAACTGATCCTTGAAGAAAAGAGGTTATTTTTAATCTGTTTTTATTTTTTGGTCTTTGATAAATTCTCTTTTTTTGTAAGTAAAAGTTTCCATCTTATTCGCCCTTCAATGTATAATTAAGTAACCTTCATAATATAATATATATACTATATATAGGTTAGAGAATAGAGGCTCAAACTTTGAATTTAACGTGCAGTTTACTGATAACATTGAGTGTTTTCATAAGGATAGCTCAGATAAGAAACAGTTTAATTATCAAATTTAAGCGAAACTAAGATTGTATATTTTCTGGCGGGAAACATAGAAACCATTGCGATTCCACTAAAGTTCACTAAAATAAAAAAAAATAAAAAAAGAGACTTACTTAAGAGTTTGTTTCTTATAGCTTAAACAAACAAATATTTTGATGAGCTGATGGTGGGATTTCAAATCGAAATTCCGCCCGAGGCCCATGCCATTATAATGTGACACATGCTATATACATGGACTACAATTAAATATTGGAAAGTGGAGGACGATTAATATCTACATATAAGACTAGGCAATAGCAATACTATAGTTTCTAGAATTTGATTTCAATGTTTTTTTTTT
>Ga0041059_1001156_pt1 | contig 21125 bp, 21 predicted proteins | sample AraColnosormetaG_FD_56232 | JGI IMG/M metagenome (GOLD analysis project Ga0041059, IMG submission 56232) | Arabidopsis roots microbial communities from North Carolina, USA - Col MF nosort | ecosystem: Host-associated > Plants > Roots > Unclassified | place: USA: North Carolina | collected... | reverse complement strand
GTTTTTTTTTTTTTTTTGTTTATTAAAGTCGAAGCTTAAAGGTTTTGTTTTGCCTCTTATAGTATTGTTGGAAATGAGCAGAGTAAGTTTTCATCAATATGTATCAAACTTAGGAACTTGAGAGCAAGGTTTCATTTTGATTTTAAGAATGTGTTGTCCAAGCATGATTACGATTGTTTGATTGAAGTCTGAATCCGAGGAAGAAAATGACCAAACAATTAATTTTCTTGTAGTAAATTTGTTTTTGTTTACATTGTTCAGGGCCTTTGTAATTTGGGCTGCAGTGTTTCTTATGAAAACGATTGTTTCTATCGTGTTATGCGGTTGGATGACATGTTTTTTTTTCTTACTGTCAGGGAAGAAGAGTTTGTTTTTCTTTAGTTGAATTGTGTTTGTTGTCCTCTGCGATATCGCTTTTTCTGAGCATAAACTGGTTTGATGGATGATGATGATATGGAGTTTGAGGAAGAATTTTTGATGATCTGTGTGTGGACCTGACCAATACAATAATCTTTTTGGGGCTTCTTATTGGCTCGGATTTCAGGGATTTTCACACTTGTAGTAGAGTTGCAACATAGACAAATGGACGACGATGGAGAATTGGGGATGTTCTTTCCTAGCTGGACCAGCAAGAATCCTATTGACACGGTTGAATCTCGTGGTTTAATGTTCTCTTGTTTTGTTGCTGCCCTTGTTGGTATATTGACCATCGCCTACACTGCTTTTCAATGGCGAAGAAATATTAATTTAAGTTGGACGAAAGCCATAGCCAGGTCAAAGAAAAATCCAAAGGCACGACATAAGGTTCCTGTTGCCCCACATAGCTGGGAACTCGACCCTATAGCTCGTGCGAAAAACTTGAACTGTTGTGTTTGCTTGAAGTCCATGTCGCCATCTCAGGCAATTGTAGCTTCAGAAAGTTTTTTCCACAGGTGCACAATCTGTGGAGCAGCAGCACATTTTAACTGTTCTTCAAGTGCGCCAAAAGATTGCAAATGTGTCTCCATGGTTGGATTTGAGCATGTGGTGCACCAGTGGGCAGTGCGGTGGACAGAAGGGGCTGATCAGACTGATGACTCCTCGTTTTGTAGCTACTGTGACGAGTCATGTAGTAGCTCCTTTCTTGGGGGTTCTCCTATATGGTGCTGCTTGTGGTGTCAACGTCTTGTGCACGTTGACTGTCACAGTAACATGTCAAATGAAACTGGTGACATTTGTGATTTAGGCCCGCTTAGAAGGTTAATATTGTGCCCACTCTACGTTAAGGAATTGACGCGGAATCCCTCTGGAGGATTTCTGAGCTCAATCACTCATGGTGCTAACGAACTTGCATCTACCGCCCTTGCCAGTATCAGGATTCAAAGCAAAAAATACAAGCAAACTAATGAAACTTCAGCTGACACTGGTAATAGTGGTAGCAATTGCGATGAATCCACAGAAAGCACAGCTGATACAGGTCCAACTGTTAATGGCGCTCATGCCGTACTGGAAAATTCTATCAGCGTTATGAATGGGGATTCTTCTAACGGGGACAGTGACAGCAATGGCAAGCTGGAAAAGAAGCCGAGTGTTAAAAGAACCGGGTCTTTTGGTCAGAAGGAATATCATGCACTAAGGTCGAAACTTAAGTATGAACTAGCTGATTTGCCTTCAGATGCAAGACCGTTGTTGGTTTTTATTAACAAAAAGAGTGGTGCTCAACGAGGTGATTCCCTTCGTCAACGTCTTCATCTTCATCTAAATCCTGTGCAGGTAGAGTATACTGCCTTGAAAACTCGTCACAGACTTAAATCTGATTCTGTGGACATTTTCAATGCATTTTCTTAATCTGTAGTCTTTAAAGTTTATTGACGCGAGCCGTTTCTTGCAGGTATTTGAATTGAGTTCAGTGCAGGGACCAGAAGTGGGACTTTTTCTCTTCAGGAAGGTTCCTCACTTTAGAGTTCTTGTTTGTGGTGGAGATGGCACCGCTGGTTGGGTATTAGATGCCATAGAGAAACAGAATTTTATTTCTCCTCCTGCAGTTGCTATACTGCCTGCTGGAACCGGGAATGATCTATCCCGAGTATTAAATTGGGGTGGTGGTTTGGGTTCTGTTGAGAGACAAGGAGGCTTGTCGACAGTATTACAGAACATAGAGCATGCTGCAGTCACTGTCCTTGATCGTTGGAAAGTATCGATTCTGAATCAACAAGGAAAGCAACTCCAGCCGCCAAAATATATGAACAATTATATAGGTCAGTTAAATTCAAAACCTCTAGGTGAAAACCTTCACAGCTTTGCTTTCGATATAATTTCAATTATATGTGAGGTTGCTAATCGTCGAAGTAGTGGGGCAGTTTCATTTGTATCCAGAGTCCTTTAGTTCTGTTTGCAACTTTTGTCCCGTATATATTACTCTTATCAAGACTTATCTCGGGGTTAAAATTATTTACAATTTAACACGGCAGTTTGCATTTAAAGTCTATATAAATTAAAATTGTATAATGATAGATTCTTTAAATAAATTCATGAAGAATGGTTTGAACCATTCCCGTTGTGTATATTACCCTTGTAAATGATATGACTGCTATCTTGAACCCATAGCCTATAAATTGTTGCTAACTTTGCTAATCTTAACAGGGGTTGGGTGTGATGCTAAGGTTGCCCTTGAGATTCACAATCTACGGGAGGAGAATCCAGAGAGATTTTATAGCCAGGTAACCAAATGAACATTAATTGATAAAATTTTGATATAACCTCAGGAAAACTGTATTTCTATATTTCACAATCATGATATAACTGGCATATATTGTAGAGAAGCTGTATGGTTAATCCTTTAGTCCATGAAACTGATATTTGAATGGTCTCCATGTGCAGTTTATGAACAAAGTCCTCTATGCCAGAGAAGGTGCAAGGAGTATAATGGACAGAACATTCGAAGATTTCCCTTGGCAAGTTCGAGTTGAGGTGGATGGTGTTGACATCGAGGTTCCTGAGGTGAGTCACAGATACCTTACAGATACGACCCGCATGATAATTAATGCTCTAACTTCTCTATGCTAAATCTCTGAAGGATGCGGAAGGAATACTGGTTGCAAACATTGGAAGTTACATGGGAGGGGTGGATTTATGGCAGAATGAAGATGAAACATATGAAAACTTTGATCCGCAATCGATGCACGACAAGATAGTTGAAGTTGTGAGTATATCTGGGACATGGCACCTTGGGAAACTTCAGGTTATATTTGTACTCTTATGTCTTATTTGTATACATTTGACTGGTAACCTAAAAACTAACATAAATTGATTTTTGTTTTGTTTTCACATCTTCAGGTCGGGTTGTCTCGTGCGAGAAGGCTAGCTCAAGGGTCAGCAGTCAAGATACAACTTTGTGCGCCTTTACCAGTGCAAATTGATGGAGAGCCTTGGAATCAGCAACCATGTACCTTAACCATATCGCACCATGGCCAGGTTCTTCTCTCCATTTCCCTAACTTAGATTCTGGATTCAAATCAAGTTTTCTACTGAGAAAAAGTTGCACTAGATTGTAAAAGTTTGTGGTCTTCTGTTTTTTCTTAACTCCTCTAAAAGCTCGAACCATTTTTTGTGAAACTGTTTTTAGTTTTCTCACTTACCTTCACTTGCACCAGGCTTTCATGCTAAAGAGAGCCGCGGAAGAGCCACTGGGTCACGCAGCAGCTATAATCACAGATGTTCTAGAGAATGCAGAAACCAATCAAGTGATAAACGCTTCTCAGAAACGAACGCTGCTTCAAGAAATGGCTCTACGGCTAACTTAAAACAGGGGAAAAAAAAAGAAAAGACAGAAGACAAAACCTTCCCTCTTCAACAACCAATCAATCATCACTGGTTAGTTACAAATATTTACAAATGCGTGTATTTTACATATCTTGTACCTCTGCCTAATGAAGGGAATGTTAAAAAGTCTTGAAGATCGAAATCCGCTGATTGACAAAGCGGGTTCTGTGTGGAAGTAGGAAAAAGGAACCAAAAATTGGAATCTGGTTCCTAGATTTTTGGCTGTTCTCATAGTGAATGAAAGCAAAACGTGTTTAATTATCTCTGTCTTTCTCATATTTTATTATTATGGGTTCCTTTTCTATATCAAATAGAATTTTGAGAAGAATCATGTATGTACATATAGATGAACCATGTTCTTAATTTGTGATTATTTTCTAGAAATAGTATTATTAGGCTTCTTACTTCCTGTTCTTTTTGCTGCGTGTTTGTTCCTAATGTTTACCATTCATAAAACTTTTGAAATTATGGGCTGAGTTCTTTGATATTCAGTATATAATACAAACGATATCAAGTCAAAAGACTTCACATTTTGGCTTTTCACATCAACTTCATAACTTGGTTGACTGGTCGGTTTCGAATTTGAGTTATTAGTGTTTTTGGTTTGAAATTTAACGAGATGGGTATGAGAATAAAATAAATGGAAAAGAAAAAAAAAAATTAGTCCGACCATGCTGTTGCTTGAGGAAGGGGCTATATATCAAAAGAAACCTCGTTTTCTTGTAATAAAACAAGCCATTTTTCTGGTTAATATCATATATACGTTGGTTTAACAACACTATCATTAGTTAGAAGTTTAGAACCAAGAAAAAGACGTTTAACAACGAAAGTTTTAAAAATAGAACCACTAAAAGAAAGATTTTGCAAACAAAATGTTTAGGTATGATTGAAAGGTAAGAGGTTATGTAAGAAACAAGACAGGTAATGTGGTCAGAAGACAAGTTTAAGTACTTCAAAAATGAGTCTTTGGTAACATAGATATCTGAAATTTCCCTCGATTTGATTAGTGGGATCACCAATACCAAGATAAAATCTGAAGTTTAGTTCATTGACTCAATAGTATTTGAGTCTTGGGGCTCGAAATGATTTTGATTTTGATTTCTTACCGATCTTCGAGTTTCCAAAGCTAAGCACTTTTATCAAATTTAGGGTCTTTTTACTTTTCCAAATTATATTTTTCTGTTTTTGGGGACGAATTTGGCTTTCTTTCTATATAACCCGCGAGCGAGACAGAGACCTTGACCCTCACCTAAACCTCAAAAACCAAATTTTGACCCCAAAAGCCATCTCTTTTAGCAATCAGATTACTTTGAAACTTTCTCTGGGTATCTGAGATTTCTTCATTATTTATATAAATCATCTAATCGAAATCTACTGCGACGATCGGCGAAGAATCGGAAACACAAAAATGGGGTGTTGCGCGAGCAATACAGCTGGTGGTTCAAAGGCTAATCGGATCTCACGCTGGCGATCTACAGGCATTGTTGGTCTCCGCGACTCCAAATTGAAGGTATACTTGTCTCCACTTGGAATTGATTGACAAACTTGTTTCTATCTGTCTATATGACTTTGTAGAGATGTTTATTCTATGTGTGTTGTTGTTATTGTCTCTTGTTTGAATGATTGATAGAGACGAAAAGCACTGAACTTTGTGATTGTGTCATCAATGCAGCATACGAATTTGTTCTAGGGTTTTGTTAAGACTGGATTGGCTGATTATCTCTTGATTGGTGAATTTTCTGTTTTTTTGATTTGTTTTGTTGAGTAGACATTTCCTGATGAAGTGATTGAAATGGAGAGAGCAGTGCGAACACTTGATCTAACACACAATAAGATTGGTATGCCTTCTGCTTCATTTTGATTTCTTTCTTCATTGACGTGTTAAGAGTAATAGCTGAGGGACTTTGTATTTGACCATATTTATGCAGCTGATGTTCCTGGAGAAATCAGCAAGTTAATCAATATGCAGCGTCTGGTGAGGAAACTTTGCCTCTCTGTGTACATTATCTGCATATTTCGTCGTATCTTGTATTAGCTATGATCACAGTATTTGACTCAATGGAATGCTAGTTGGTACTTTCTCTGTGGATTTTGACTCTTTCCCATCATGCTGACTTTTGGCAGTTAATAGCTGATAATCTAGTTGAGCGCCTTCCGGGGAATCTAGGGAAGCTTCAATCTCTCAAAGTTTTGATGCTTGATGGAAACCGCATCAGCTGTTTGCCTGATGAATGTAAGATGCTCTTTGATACAAGTACACTATTTGTTAATTTTAAAACAACTTGTGTCCTATTACGGTTCGTATTCATATATTTTTCTTGCTTTCCAGTGGGCCAGTTGGTAAGGCTTGAGCAACTATCAATCTCAAGAAATATGCTCATATACTTGCCCGATACTATTGGTAGTCTCCGCAATGTAAGTGACTTCATTTACCAAAGCATAGCTCTAGGATCTCCCTGAAATAATTAACAAGCTTTCTCTAATCAAATGCAGCTACTGCTGTTGAATGTCTCAAATAACAGATTGAAATCCCTTCCTGAATCAGTAGGGAGCTGTGCTTCTTTAGAAGAAGTACAGGCTAATGGTATGTTTCTAGTTTCGCTCTTTAGATTCTGTTTCTTTTTATCCCCCATTTTTGTTAGGTGATTCAGAAACATCAAAACTCTTTAGGAAACAAGTGTTATGTTTTTTTCTATTGACATTTTGTTCTGGACATTCCTCTGGTTGTTTCTTCTCCAAAGCTTAATCGTGATTCGGGATAGCCTTGCAGATAACGTTGTTGAAGAGCTTCCTGCATCACTCTGCAATCTGATTCAGTTAAAGTCGCTTTCCTTAGACAATAATCAAGTGAACCAGGTAAACAGATTGAAATGTGTTTTTTTTTGTTTTTGGGTTTATTGAATCACTATCTTCTTCCTTTGAAATCTGTAACACTTGTTGTTTTCCAGATTCCAGATGGATTGCTGATACATTGCAAGAGTCTGCAAAACCTTTCTTTGCATAACAATCCTATTTCCATGGATCAGTTTCAGCTGGTAATTCAATAATCCATAACCTCGAAAGAACACTTTTTAAAGTTGTTTGTTTGAATTGGGTTTTGTGTAACATACATTTATATAAAAATGGATAGATGGAAGGATACCAAGACTTTGAAGAGAGGAGAAAGAAGAAATTTGATAAGCAAATCGATTCGAATGTGATGATGGGCTCTAAAGCACTTGATGTAGGCGTTGATAAATGAAAACTGTCTTCACATCTCCTTACTTTGTAAGTTCATTTAGACTAGTGCAGATAGATTTGGTATTAGTCTCTATGTATTATTCCTCACTGATGATAAAATATTCGTTTTTTGCAGGTCGGTTCGGTGAATGAGGATCATCGTTTCGTGTAAGAAATATTGTTGTAAAACTCTCTCTCTCTCTTTCTCTCGTCTGCAAGATTTAGAATCTCTGTTACTGTCACACCAATTCTTATGAACACATACATATGTACGTTTGTATACTCTATCAAGGCGTGTCTGTATATGTATATGTGCGTGTGTGTATACAAATCATATAGGCAGACCGATTCTTGGCTTTGGCCCTTATATTGAGATGACGATTCTACTTCTACATGCAAGTCTTCAATTGTTCTGTCTTTAAAACACACGTTGGGCTTGCTAATCAGCTTTCCTTTCACTACCAAAATTGGATTACACACTAGACTCTTTTCACAAAGATTCATGTCTCTCAGCATCTGACATTTGATAATGAAAACAGTCAAAAACAAAAGCTCAGAGTTTGGTGCATCCTAGATACAGATTCATCAACTCAGGCAACTCCTCTTCGTACTTGATCACGAGCTTCTCCAAGAACACTTTCTCCACTGGAACCAACAAAGACGTCAAGCTCCAATCCTCTTTCACAAGCCCGTTCGATACCAAAACCTTAGTAACCGAACACCTCGGGATAATCCTCTTCTCAAGGCTGAAGAAGAGCACCACTGGACACTGTGCGATCGATCTAGGCGCCATATTCATCTCATTCACAAAATATTCCATCGTTCTGTTAATCTTCCTCTCAGACAACATCATACAATGAGGGTGCTTCTTGAACGCACACATGATATCATCTTCCGACCATCCCCATCTCTGATAAACCTCAAAACATTTGTCCCATATCGATTTGTTTCCTTTCCCAGAGAGAGCATGAATGGCCAACACAAATGTTGATTTTTGAGGATTGAACCCCATCTCTTGAGCTTGCTTAGCAATTGCTTGGAACTCATGGTTCTTCTGCATCACAGCTTCAGGAAAATGCGTGAGAAGCAGCTTGATACATTTCTCAGGAACACCAGTCTCCGCCATATAGTTGATGTTTGGGACAAGGTTCTTAGTGTGATCCTCAAGGAAAACCCAAGTCGTCCTCCGCAACGCCGCCACAATCTTCTCATCGGAATCAAGAACGCTTTTAAGGAAATTGTAAGAAGGGATAAGCTGATTAACAAGGGATCTAGTCAAAATGGTTGGATCAGAAGCTAAAGTTCGAGCAAGTAAAGATTTTGAGACACCAATTGAGAGAAAGAAGCTGAGTTTCGGGAGGAGGACAGATTCAGCATTGGCTAATAAGAGAACAGGACGTTTCTTGACGAGAGATGAGATTTGAGCTGTGGTGAATCCATGGTCACGAAGAAGGTTGAGAACTGTGTTGGGTCGTTCTGGTGAATCTAGTAAGAGCTTACGAGAGGCTACGGTGGCGGAATCTGGAGATAGTCCACATGAGTCGATAAGGTAGTTGAGGGTGAAGGAGAGTTTTTGCTGTTGCTCATCATCTTTAGGGTTTTTGGAGGTGAGTGTGGTTACTGGAGAAGAAAATTGAGTCTGGAGAGAGAATACGAAGATTGGTTTCCGATGATGCTTAGGTAGTATGGTGGTGAAGCTTCCTCGTGGGATTAATTTCGTGAGGAAGACGAGGTTCGTAAGAGAAGTGGCTTGAGGTATTGCGACCGCCATTACTAGAGAGGGATTGCTTACTAAAAATCTCTCACTCTCACAGTACATAAACCAAATCCGAAATAATAACTAGTTTGACCCGAACCGACCCGACCGGAATTGACCGGGTTTTGTTTTTTAAACAAAGCAGAGAGTCATTTTTACTTATCTGGGCTGGCATCGCTTCGAAGAAACCGAGAGACATTTTTTTTTTTTGGAGGATCATCAAATTCAAACATCATTTCTCCGGCAAATTCGCCGTCGGAATTATCTCAGAGAGGGATTGAGCTGCGAAGGTAAACGTTTCCTGGGCTTGTATTCGTGTGTACGCTCATCAATTTTATTCTCGTGTTCGCTTTTTCTTTTGTGGTTGCAATTTTTATCCTTCGTTGTTGAAATTGGCTATCTAGTGGTGTGTGTAGTACTGTTTTCCCCAATTACTTCAAAGGAATCGAGTAGAAGCATCAAGGCTTTCATCTAATTTTATGAATAATTGGACCTGTGAAGTTGACGTCTTCTCTAGTTCTTCATTTAGTTGTTGTAAGTGTTTTTATAGCCTAATTTGATTTCCGTGGAAAGATAAACTGAAAGAAAAATCTGATTTGATTTAGGGAATGAAAACTTGGATTCGTTTGAAGTTAGTTGTAGAAAGTGTTTCTATAGGTTATTGGTGCTAATGATTCATTGCCTTTGCAGTGGTGATTTTTGTCTCTAAATGTCGAGTAGCTCGGGGAGTTTCTCGGGAAGCAGTAGCTCGGCGTGTAGTTCCAGAAGTGATTGTGAGAACTCGTTTGATGTTGAAGATCTTTTGCAGATTGGGACTACACGCAGGGAGGTAAACACTTCATTGCTATGCTCATTATAAGGTAGTTTCTGACTCTTAGATTGCTGAAGTTGATTTCTGTTTTGTTTTGTGCTCTTTGATTTGTTATTGGCAGCTAAGGAAACAAAAGGACTTGCTGAGAGAATCACAGCCCCATAGTATTGAACTAGTCAGAGTAGTCTTCTTCTCCTTGTTTAATATGAGCAATTCAGGGAAAGTATTTTCTCATTCTGTTGGTTGAGTTTTCGGACCTTAATCTTCTCTTCACCGCAGAGGTTGGAACTTCACACGAAGTCATTATCTGAATCTCGCTTAGAAGACACAGCAAGAATTCAGATGATGGAGAAAGAATTATTGAATTGCTATAAGGAAATTGGTAATTTTCTATTTAAGCCAACCAGTCTTGATTTTTCTGAACTAATAATAATATGTTTCAGCATATATTAATCTTCGCCTTGTAGATTACTTGCGGGATCAACTAATTTTCAGAAGCAAGGAAGTGAATTATCTCAATGAACATCTGCACGATCTTGAGTTCAAATTGGCTGAATCAAGGAATCTGGAAGAAGAAGTTAACTCTTTAAGAGATGAGTTGTGTATGTCTAAATCCGAGCATTTGTTGTTGTTGCAAGAACTCGAGAGCAAGGAAATAGAACTACAGTGTTCGTCTCTTACATTGGAGAAACTGGAAGAGACCATCTCGTCCTTAACATTAGAGTCCTTGTGCGAAATAGAAAGCATGAAGCTTGATATAACAGCGTTGGAGCAAGCACTCTTTGACGCTATGAAAATCCAAGAAGAAAGCATCCAAGAAAAAGATCAATTAAAAGGAATAATCGAAGAGTCCCAGTTTCAGTCTCAAAGGGCAAAAGAGAATGTCAAGTACATCGAAAAGCAAAACGAAGACCTGAGGGAGAAATTTACTGCCTCTGAAAAGAGTATCAAAGATTTCTTTCAAAGTACTAAAGAACGGTTAGAAAGTGAAGATGAACAGCCTCTAAATGCAATGTGCTTCTTCGCTGAACTGAGCCATGTGCTTCCAGTGTCTAATGAAGTTCGGTAAGCTCCAGTTTAAGGCTAATTTATTAAGTCATCAAATTGAGTTATCCCCGTCCCTAATAATGTTGGTTTTGTGTCTCACAGCAATTGTTTTGATGCTATCATGAAGAAACTAGAACTTTCTCAGAATGTGAATTTGATTGATAAAGTGGAGGGTATGGGGAAACAGATACATCAGCACGAAGATGTTGTAAAGCAACTCAAAGTACTTTTGAAAAACTGAAGAACTCTATTTCCTTCCTTTGTTACCATTACAGAATCCAACTAGTTATACCTGCGGTTGTTGGTTTGTGCAGGAAGAACTGAAACAGGAGAAACTGAAGGCGAAGGAAGAAGCAGAAGACCTTACACAAGAAATGGCTGAATTAAGGTATAAGATGACATGTTTGCTTGATGAGGAACGCAATCGCCGTGTGTGCATAGAACAAGCATCATTACAGAGAATATCCGAGCTAGAAGCACAGGTACTACTTATGTAATGCTTCCTTGTTTTTGGTCGAATATGTGAAAATGGAATCTAATCTCTCTTTTCTTTCCTCTGTTGTTAAGATCAAGAGAGATGTAAAAAAGCCTGCTTCCAATGAAATGCTGCCTCTTCCTGGGTTATGAAAAGTCTTGAGCTTTGATGTTTACCTTTACACACATTTCTGAGTCTCATCCATGGGTTTTCTGTTGAAACTGAGTGTGGAAAGTGCTCGAGTGATTGAAAGACGGATTGCAAGTTTGGATGTTGATTTGTATAGAAATCAAATGGTAGGGTAGTCAGAAGAAATCCAGAGACTTGGAAGAGGTTTGGAGACGCAAACAAAAGAAGTTTGGGTTAAGAGTTTAGCTTTAGAGATTGATGTTTTCTTTATTCTGAGTGTACATAAAAATTGCTTGGAACAAACATTAGAAATAAAAGTCGTTCTAAGGTAATACATAATTGCATTTTCTTTGATGTCTTAACAAGTCTCTAAATATTTACTCTGCAGCAAATTGAAAATTGATCTCCAACCAATTCTTCCATACCTTATGTTCTTTTCCTCTTTATAAATTGAAATCTCAAACATTTTTCTTATCAAGTTGCTTTGATAAAATCTGTATACATTTTCTTTTTCTTTAACGATACCTGTACTTTTATCTAAAAGAAAACAAAAATAATTACTCTTGGTAGATTTTATTGATAAATAGTTTAATACAAGAAAGTAAATAAATAGGAACAAAAGAAAACTCTTTTTCAACAATTGTGTTTTTTTGCTAAGGTTTCTCACCAGTTTCCTCTATAACGGACTCCAATATTTGAACTCGTTAAAGCCTCTTCTTCCTATCAACCTTTCTCTCTCGGAACCTCTCAATCCTACTTCAATTTCCAGGTACTAATTCGTTTTTTTCTTTCTTCTCGTAATCTTCCAAGTCGATTTAGGTCTACTTTGATTGTTGGAAAATTGATCTTTTAGGAATCGATCGTTGATCAAAAGAGATAGCAGTTATAAATACTTGTTCTTGCTTTTTTTCAACTTCAAAGTTCAGTATCTTCTGGTAAATTTCGAATCAAGGATCAATAGCAATCTTAGTTTTGGATTTCTGCAGGAGAAGTTGTTTTCTTAGTTTTGGATTCTCTGATACAGTAGAATTTCCCCTGAACCTTCTATGGCTCCTAAGAATTCCAGCTGGAACCCTTTTGATGATGAGAAGGAGGCTGCTAAGAGTTTCAGTTTGAACCCTTTTGATGATGATGATGATGACAAGGAGGTTGAGAAAAGATTCACTTCATCCTTGAAGCCCTCGGGAGGTAAAGAGAACCAGACGGTTCAAGAACTTGAGAGCTACGCTGTGTATAACTCTGAGGAAACAACGAAAACCGTACAAGGGTGTTTGAAAGTTGCTGAAGAGATTAGATGTGATGCTTCTAAAACTTTGGTTATGTTGAATGAACAAGGAGATCAAATTACTAGAACACACCAGAAGACGGTTGATCTCGATCATCATCTTTCTCGGGTGAGTCACATACGACCAGAGAGGTGTTTTGCAATCTCTTTCTTGGGGATGATCTTTATTGTATGTTTTTTTTGTTTGGTTTCAGGGTGAGAAGATTCTTGGACGCCTCGGAGGTGTTTTTTCAAGGACTTGGAAGCCAAAGAAGTCTCGTTCTATAACTGGCCCTGTCATAACCAAAGGTTTATTCTTCTTTGGTTGATGATCTTTACTTCTAAGGAATGAGTCTTTTGCTTATTAATTTATCTAGCTATTCATATTTCCTGAGCAGGTGATTCACCTAAGAGAAAAGTTATCGACTTAAAGACTAGGGAAAAGCTGGGACTGAACCCTTCACTCAAACCAAAATCAAAAACACTTCCTGAAGCCGTTGATGCTTATCAGAAAACACAGGTTCGGATTCTCTCTTATGTTCCTTCTGGGGTTTCAAAAGTCGTCTCTTTTTGTTTGTTAACCAAGATTCTAAATATCATGCTGTGTTAACAAATGGAGATTGCAAAGCAAGATGAAGCCCTTACCGACTTAAGCGCTCTTCTTGGCGAGTTGAAAAATATGGCAGTGGACATGGGAACAGCAATCGAAAGGTTTTCCATCAAGTCTCTCTATATGTATACATATTCTCTAAGAGCTTTCTCGTTTCTGAAGGCAACACTGTAATCGCAGGCAAACCAATGAACTGGATCATCTTCAAGATAATGCTGATGAGCTCAACTACAGAGTTAAGCAATCGAACCAACGGGCTCGCTATTTACTCCGGAAGTAAAAGTAGCCAGAACTCTGTTCATAACCAAGCTCGTCCGCTTCTCCCCATTCTTCTGATGAATTTGTTGCTTAAAGTCAAACATAGATTTTCAATATATTAGTTCTTTTCTTAATGAAGTGGAAACATTTAACAACTGCAGAATACAGTTAGAGTAACAAGCAAACATTTGGTTCCAAAGATTTGTGTTTGAAATAAAGAATAACTTGAGTTTTGTGTCTGGAAAATATGAATAGGATCAGGTGGAAGAAGAGACAAGAGACATGAACTCTTGATCTGATTCCAAAGCTTCCATAAACTCTGGAAGTAGACATACTTCCAAATCTATACTTGCTCCTCCTTGTCTTCCTGGATAAGCTGATACCTTCCCGTCATACTTACCGCCATAACCGCTTCTAACCGCCACCGCTTTCCCCATCCCAAACTCGCTTCCGTACTTGTTAAACCTTGGAGAACTTCCCATGTGAACTATGTTCAAATTGGAAAGTCGATATGCTTGCAACGGTAAAGGAGACTTCAACATTTGATCTATTTCGTAAGAGATCTTTTCGCCAGTGTGTTCGGTAACAGCTTGATGCAGTTTCAAAGCAATCCATCCAAACTCATTCTCCAGTAGATTACCGATTTTAGTAGTCGTTTTCACAAGAGAGATGTAAACTCCAAATTGATTCGTCGGCAATGGTGGATTCATTCTTGATCTGTTTCCAGCAGCAAACCTGCAAGTAGTTTCTTGATCATTTGGTAGTTTTCTTGCTCTTGTAATGCTTCTCCATATCAATGCGGTCAGAGCCTGAAAAGAAGAGATCATTGTTGTTCCGCATTCTTGATTCGCCTTTGATTTCAGCGATCTCACTGTTTCTGATGAGAAATGGAACATCCTCTCCTTCAAAACCGGAGGTTCGGATTGACTAAGGGACTCATTAGGTTCACTAAAGGGAAGGCTGTACATAGGACCGGTCGCTTCACGAATGATTGGAGGATTCTTGAGACAGAGCAATGCGTTGTTGTTGTTGTTGTTGTTATTCCCAATGGTTTCTTCTTGTGAATTGAAGATCTCAGACAAAGAGTTGAAGAACTGCCAGAAGGAACTTCCATCTCCAAGGGAATGATTCATAGACAATCCTATGAACACTCCATCTACCAGTTCTGTTACCTACAGAACCAGAAAAAGGATTCAGCATCTTTCTTATACTATAACTCACACACGTATAAGAGACCTCTATATAGCAAGAATGAAGAAATGTACCTTGATTGATAAGAGACTCATGGTGTAACCATCACGATTCAATGCTTTGTGATGATCAAAGAGAGATTGAACAACCAAAGGAACATATGTGGATCCAAGAATGTCTGACACACTTAGATCTGATTCAGCATGGATAAATCTAGCACCAGGACTATTATTACAATCCACAAACACAGAGTGAGATCTTGAATTGTCGGTTTTCAAAGTAGAGAGACGACCTGCAAGAGGATAGAAATGGACAAGTGCTATGGCTAGTGAGTCTTTAAGCTTCTGCAGCAAAGTCTCCATGAACTCTTTTGGTTTGACAGATTCAGAAAATGATGGTTTGAGAAAAAGAAGACCCTTTTGGATGTAATGGATTGAGAGCATTATATGATCCGTTGGTGAAAAATGGTAAGGTTCTTTCCATTTTTGAGGGATGGTTTTGGGTTTGACGAAGCATTTTGAGATTATCCTTACTTCAGATGAAGAAGAATCCATTTTTTTCCAAGAAGAAAAAAAATGTGTATAATATGACTCTTTTGTGTCTTTCAATGTTTCTTTGGTCTTCTTTTATCTTCTTACTTTCGTTTATTCTCTCTTTTATAGAACAATCCAAATAAAATATTCATATGATTATAGATAGCTATCATCATTAATGATGTCATCACATGAACATGTATGTTCCTGCATAATTTGATCTGCTGGTCATCATCAATGATGTCATATTGAATAGCATTAATCTTAGTTTAATTTATATCAATATCAAATAACAGATGCATGATTTCAACTAAGTTCACTAAACACTGTTTCCACACAGAGGGTTAGAAGAAGAAGCAAGCAAATTCTGAAGCCCAAGCCTATCTCATATGTGATAAGCACAAGGACGTCACGTGATTCTTGGTTAAAGTAAACCGTGTCGTTTTGGATATGGTTTCTAGTGCTAGAACATGTTAGGAAACAAAGGGGACAAAAGGTTCAGAGAGGAGTTGAATTGAGGCTGTGTTTGTGAGCAGATGAAGTCTTGTATTGTTGTTGTATAAGCTCAAGAAAGAGCTTTACTAACTCTCGATCTTGCTAATTAACTTCTCTGCGATTACTCTGTTTTATGGTTCTGTTTTCAAGTTTCATTTTTAAGTTGTTATAAAATAAAGTGTTGTATCAAGAGAGTGAGTGAGAATAAATCCCCAAAGATTTCAACATTATCGTCTCTAAACCTCACATACTAGTTTGTATTAATATTTTCATAAACATGAATCATTATCAGTTGAATAACACATTGTCACATAATATTGATTGAGTTTTAACAGCAACACAAAATACTCCAATCTAACAAATCCAGTTTAGATAGAGATATGATGGGAGCACATATGAATAAGAATATTAGATCAAGAAGAAGAAGAAGAAGAGACAAGAGACATAAACTCTTGATCTAATTCCAAAGCTTCCATACACTCTGGAGGTAGACATACTTCCAAATCTATGCTTGCTCCTCCTTCTCTCCCTGGATAAGCTGATACCTTCCCGTCATACTTACCACCATAACCGCTTCTAACCGCCACTGCTTTCCCCATCCCAAACTCGCTTCCGTACTTGTTAAACCTCGGAGAGCTTCCCATGTGAACAATATTTGGACTGAAAAATCCATCTAGTTTCAAATGAGCCTTCAACCAACGGTCCATGTCGGCAGAGATCTTTTCGCCAGTGTGTTCGGTTACAGCTTGATGCAGTTTCAAAGCAGCACATCCAAACTCATTCTCCAATAGATCACCAGTTGTAGTAGTAGCTATCACAAGAGAGATGTAATTTCCAAAGTGATTCATCGGCAATGGTGGATTCATTCTTGATCTATTGCCAGCAGCAAGCCTGCAAGTAGTTTCTTGATCATTTGGTAGTTTTCTTGCTCTTGTAATGCTTCTCCATATCAATGCAGTCAGCGACTGCAAAGAAGATATCTTTGTTGTTCCGCATTCTTCATTCGCCTTTGATTTTAGTGATCTCACTGTTTCTGATGAGAAATGGAACATTCTCTCCTTCAAAACCGGACGTTCTGATTGACTAATGGACTCATCAGGTTCACTGAAGGGAAGGCTGTACATAGGACCGGACACTTCACGAAAGATTGGAGGATTCTTCAGACAGAGAAACTTGTTGTTATCTTCTTGAGAATTGAAAATCTCGGACAAAGAGTTGAAGAAGTGCCAGAAGGAACTTCCATCTCCAAGCGAATGATTCATAGACAATCCTATGAACACTCCATCTACCAATTCTGTTACCTGTTACATTGTATAACCAGAAAAAGATTCAGCATCTTTTTTTCACTATGACACAGTAAAACACTACTACAATAAATCATTAGTAAAAGCAATTTAACTTTTATTACTACAAATCTGCTGACATATTTGAATAATATGATATAGCAAGAATGAAGAAATGTACCTTGACTGATAAGAGAGTCATGGTGTCACCATCACGACTCAATGCTTTGTGATGGTCAAAGAAAGATTGAACAACCAAAGGAACATATTTGGAACCAAGAATGTCTGATACACTTAGATCTGATTCAGCATGGATAAATCCAGCAGGACTGTTATTACAATCCACAAACACCGAGTGAGATCTTGAGTCGTTGGTTTTCAAAGTCGAGATGCGACCTGCAAGCGGATAGAAATGGACAAGTGCTATGGCTAGAGAGTCTTTAAGCTTCTGCAGCAAAGTCTCCATGAACTCTTTTGGTGTGACAGATTCAGAAAACGATGGTTTGAGAAAGAGAAGACCCTTTTGGATGTAATGGATTGAGAGTATTACATGATCCATTGGTGAAAAATGGTATGGCTCTTTCCATTTTTCAGGTATGGTTTTGGGTTTGACGAAGCATTTTGAGATAATCTTTACTTCTGATGGAGAGGAATCCATTTTTCTCAAGAAGAAAAAAAAAAAGAGAAAAAATGTGTATAATATGACTCTTTTGTTTCTTTCAATGGTCCCTTTGCTTCCCTTTTATCTTGTTACTTTGGTTTATACTCGCTTACATAAACAATCCAAATAATATATTCATATAATATGATTATAGATAGCTATCATCATCAATGATGTCATCATATCTATATGTATGTTCCTGCACAATTTGATATGCTGGTCATCATCAATGATGTCATCATATATATGATCTTTATTCTAATTGAATAACATTAGTCTTAGGAGTTTGTATTAATCTTTAATCAAATAACACATGCATGTTTCTACTAACTTCACTAAACACTATTCCCACAGAGGGTTTGAAGAAGAAGCAAGCAAATTCTGAAGCCCAATCACAAGGACGTCACGTGATTCTTGCCAAAAGTAGAACTGTGTCGTTTTGGATCTGGTCTTAGTGTTAGAACATATCAGGAGACAAAAGGGACAAATGGTTCAGAGAGTAGTTGAATGGAGGGTGTGTTTTGGGAGGAGATGACTTCTTGTATGGTTGTTGTATAAGCTCAAGAAAGAGCTTGATATTATAAACCTTGTTAATAGTGGATTCCGAGTAACAATGTCAAGGCATGAGTAGGCGCTTTCACACTGAAACCTGAAAACGTAAAAGTCTTGATCTTACACATTTACTTCTCTGCAATTTTCTCTGTTTCATGGTTCTGTTTTCAGGTTTCCTATCTAAGTTCTTACAAGTAGAGTGTAGAATCAAGAGAGTGAGTGGGAGTAATCCACAAAGACATCAACTTTATCATCTCTAAACCTCACATTTTAGTTTGTACTAATCTTTAATAAATAACAGTCATTATCAGTTGAATAACACATTGTCACATAATATTAATTGGACTTTAACAGCAACACAAACAATCAATCAAACTTATATGAATAAGATCAAGAAGAAGAAGAGACAACGGACATGAATTCTTGATCTGATTCCAAAGCTTCCATAAACTCTGGAAGAAGACATACTTCCAAATCTATGGTTCCTCCTCCTTCTCTTCCTGCATATGCTGATATCTTCCCATCAAACTTACCGCCATAACCGCTTCTAACCGCAACCGCTTTTCCCATCCCAAACTCGCATTCATACATCTTAAACCTCGGAGAGCTTCCAATGTGAACCACCATCGCTCCCAAAAGTTTTTCTAAATGGAAAACATAAGATGATTTCAACCAGTTTTTGATTGTCTCCGAGACCACTTCACTAGTGTTTCCAATCACAGCTTCATGCATTTTCAAAGCAGCCCATCCCAAATCATTTTCTAGTAGCTCACCGGATGTAACGGTCTTGGACTTTACAGCAGAAAGACAATTACCAAGATAGCTCAAAGACAATGGTGGATCCAATTTTGTTCCATTGTTAGCGGCAAGGCTACAACGAATTTCATGATCATAAGGTAAGTTTCTTGCTCTTGTAATGCATCTCCACATAAATGCGGCTAACGCTTGAAAAGAAGAAATTGTTGTTGTTCTGCTTTCTTCATTAGCCTTTGATTTCAATGATGTTATTGTTTCAGACGAGAAATGGAATATTCTCTCCTTCAAGACCGGTGATTCGAATCGGCTAATGAATTCATCAGAGTGAGTGAAAGGAAGGTTGTACACAGGACCGTACCCTTTAGGAAACCAACGTGAAAGGACTGGAGGATTCTTGAGAAGCAAGTTATCGGTTTCTTGTGCATTGAAAATCTCCGACAAAGAGTTGAAAAAATGCCACAAGGAACCTCCATCTCCCACAGCGTGATTCAATGAAAATCCAATGAACACTCCATCTACCAATTCTGTTACCTGAAAAGATTCATCTCTTTAGGGTATTGCATGCATAGTTGCGTGATATACAAACAACTAAGACTACATAGATACACAATACTTCGATGTATCTCTAAATCAAATGGCAAGAAGTTAAGTAAACCTAGTACTATATGTGTATTACTATCGTTCAGACTAAACTTCTAGGCTAAGTGAATTATATGATTTTGAGATTACAAGAATAAATTAATGTACCTTGACTGAGAAGAGACTCATGGTGTGACCATCATGGCTCACGGCTTTATGGTGGTCAAAGAAAGATTGAACAACCAAAGGAACATAGTTGGATCCAACAATATCTCTTACACTTAGATCCGATTTGGCATGGATAAATCCAGCTCCGGGACTGTCATTACAATCCACAAACACAGAGTAGGATCTCGGATTATCGGTTTTTAAAGTCGAGAGACGACCCGCGAGCGGATAAAAATGGACAAGGGTTTCAGCTAGAGAATCTCTAAGCTTTTGTAGCCAAGTCTCCATGAAATCTTTTGTTTTGGTTGCATCATCAGATTTGAGAAAGAGAAGACCATTTTGGAGGTAATGCATAGAGAGCATCACAAGATCCAACGGTGATAAATGGTATGGCTCTTTCCATTTTTCAGGGATGGTTTTGGGTTTAACAAAGCATTGAGAAACGATTTTTACTTCCGATGAAGTAGAATCCATATAAAGAACAAGAGTGTCTCTACTTTGGTTCTGTTTCTTTGTTTTTCTTCTTCTCCTACAGCATCAATCATGAGATTCTTATATAAGTTTTATCATTTTGGGGGTTGTTGTAATTTTTAGCCTTTGTTTAAGGTAATATTGCAAAATGATGTGCATAATGGGTGAAATACATTGTATTATACTATTTTCTAGGATGTCTTTTAATAGTATAGATAAATATATAGAGATTTTATTCTATTCTTATGAATCCAATTATCTGCCAAAATTAGTTACTTCCATATAAAATTTGAAATCTAACCATATTATGCAAACTATGTACGATAAAATAGAATAAAATCTTTTTGAAATTAAATTAGTTGATAAAGATATTAGATATGGTTTAATCTATCTGGGCCAAATTCAGGCCTTTTATTGTAGGCCCAACAGTAAGAAGCCTTGATTAATTAAGCTAATATGAGGTGGCAAATTCGATTTTAAAGTGGATCAAGTATAGTAACAAACAAAAAAAAACGATATTTGTCTCTGACACACACTCACGCGCCTTTCTTCTTCTTCTTCTTCTTCTTCATCTGGAAATCGATATACGATTCTCACTCTCTACCCGCGAAAAAACACTAATTGATTCATATCCTCCGTCAAGGATAAATCTGTGTTTGATTCACCATATCTCTTTCTTCTCCCTCCGCGCTAAGCTACGACGCCTACAGGTTTCTATCTTTCCCCGATTCAATTCTATTACGTTGTCGTCGTCTTACTGTGAAATTGATTTGGTCTTTATGTTGTTTGGATTCATCACTAAGCTTTTATTATCTTAGTTTCTTTGCTGCTTTAGAATTTTTTAGATGAATTTTGGGTGGTTCTGAATTTCAGCTTATTTTGGGAATTCTCTTAGTATACTGTTCATTTGCCAGAGTTTTCGATTCTAAAGATTGGGACTTGTTACTAAAGTTTTTATTGTTCGTTACCTAACCTAAAATTTTGATCTCTGAAAATATTTCTGGCGATCTTTGCAGAGAGATTTATGGCTTGTTCTGTAGCACTTCGCTTTTTTTTTTTTTTTTTA
>Ga0041059_1001155_pt1 | contig 21129 bp, 21 predicted proteins | sample AraColnosormetaG_FD_56232 | JGI IMG/M metagenome (GOLD analysis project Ga0041059, IMG submission 56232) | Arabidopsis roots microbial communities from North Carolina, USA - Col MF nosort | ecosystem: Host-associated > Plants > Roots > Unclassified | place: USA: North Carolina | collected... | reverse complement strand
AAGATTTTTTTTTTTTTTTATAGTGATCAATTTCTCTTACAAATTGTAAACCCCAAACTAATCTAACATGAATATAGCAATTACATCTCCTTTTTTGGTGCAAAAAATACCAGTTACATCTTGTTATATATATATTATTTTATTTTAACATCTCATCATCATTATCATCTTCATCATACATCACATCTTGTTATATATGTTTACATTTTAAACTTACAAAAAAAAGTTAATAAATAAGAGAAACTCCATAAACGTTGCGACTTGCGACTTTATTTAACATGTTATATATTTATATATACATGTATATAAACTGCATACAATTAAACCTGCATGTGTTATGTGTTCAAACAGAAAAATGAATGCCAGGATTTCCAATATTTTTAAAATTTTACTTTTATTAGGTCTTGATATTTCCGTACAAACTCGATCAATCTATGTAAATTACTTGTAAACTAAAGTCAAATATTATTGGACCACTTTTTGGACTATATATAGCTCATGCATATGTTTCTCATGCAACATCGCTTAATCCACAAAGAAAGGGAAAACAAAACCGCACGAACAATTCTATTTGAAAAACAAAAAGATGAAATATCCTTTTCAGTGTTTTCTAGCTAAAATCATTTTGCTGGCTTTAGCATCTTCGTTTGTCTCTTGTTACGACCCATCTCCTCTTCAAGACTACTGTGTTGCCGTCCCCGAAAAAAACGGAGGTAATCTCTAATTATTGTTTTATACGTAAAACAATTAGTTTATACATAAGAATAACCCTATATTTTTTATGTTATTTGATATGGAAGACGATGTTATGATCATAAAACTTATTATATAACTTTCAAATTCAAGTCTACATTTCGTTCTTTTTTTTTATTTTATCGTAGTTTTCGTAAATGGAGAATTCTGCAAAGATCCAAAACTAGTAACATCAGATGATTTCTTTGCTTCTGGCCTTAACATCCCGGGAAACACCAACAAACGCCTTGGCTCCTTTGTGAACCCCGCTAATATCCCCGGTCTCAACACTCTTGGGGTCGGCATCGCCCGTATTGACTTTGCCCCTGGTGGTCTAATCCCACCGCACATACATCCACGCGCCTCCGAGATCATCTTAGTCATCAAGGGAAAGCTCCTAGTCGGTTTTGTATCGTCGAACGACTACAACTACACACTCTTCTCCAAAATTCTTTATCCCGGAGATGTGTTTGTTCATCCCATCGGATTGGTACAATTTCATGCAAACATAGGGAAGACAAATGCGGTTGCGATTGGGGCGGTTGGGAGCCAAAATCCTGGTTATATCTCGGTAGGTGATGCAGTTTTCGGGTCGAAGCCTCCGATTGACCCAAAGATTTTGGCTAAAGCTTTTGCGTTGGACATCAATATAGTAAGATATCTTCGAAAAGTGTTTTCTCCTCAAGATGATATCGTTAATGATTAAGAAATAAGTTGATGGTTATACAACAGATAAAATATATACTAATAAAGGGTAAGAAATACAGATTAAAAATGAATGTGTGGGAAATAACTACGAAAGTGTGTGTAATATGTAAATGTAACAGTTTAATGAATAAATATACACAAATCTTGTATTTAAAATTTAGGAGAACAGGACTTGGGGCTTATAAATACGTTTGTGATCCTGTTTAAGAAGAGTTTGAATCAGAATCATGAAATGTGAAAGATTAAACATCTCGTTTTCTTGTCACAGTTCACAACGTTTTTTATTACTCTATCGACTTACGATGAATATTTTAAGAAAAATAAATATGGGCCGAATAAAGACACTAATGGGCCTAATTAAATGGGCAGTATATCCAATTAAGTAGTAAACAGAAACGTTTCGTTTCGAATCACACACAAACTCACAACGTTTCTGTGAAGCTCGCCGTCACCGTCGCCGGAACTCATGGATCGACCACCGTCGTTGCCACACTATCAAAACCCTAATCCGAACCTCTTCTACCACTATCCTCCTCCAAATTCTAATCCTAATTTCTTCTTCCGACCTCCTCCACCTCCTCTTCAAAATCCTAACAATTACTCCATCGTTCCGTCTCCGCCGCCGATTCGCGAGCTCTCCGGTACACTCTCTTCTTTAAAATCCCTGTTGTCAGAATGTCAAAGAACCTTAGATTCTCTCTCGCAAAATCTAGCTTTAGATCACTCTTCTCTTCTCCAGAAGGACGAAAATGGCTGTTTTGTTCGTTGCCCTTTTGATTCAAATCACTTTATGCCACCTGAAGCTCTCTTTCTTCATTCACTTCGTTGCCCAAATACTCTTGACCTCATTCATCTTCTTGAATCCTTTAGTAGTTACCGGAACACGCTCGAGTTACCATGTGAACTACAGTTGAACAACGGTGATGGTGATCTCTGTATCTCTTTAGATGACTTGGCCGATTTTGGGAGCAATTTCTTCTACCGAGATTGTCCAGGAGCTGTTAAATTCTCTGAGCTCGATGGAAAAAAACGAACTTTAACACTTCCTCATGTTCTATCTGTGGAATGTAGCGATTTTGTAGGTTCTGATGAGAAGGTGAAAAAGATTGTCTTGGATAAATGCTTAGGAGTCTTACCGTCTGATCTTTGTGCAATGAAGAATGAGATTGATCAATGGAGGGATTTCCCAAGTTCGTATTCCTCTAGTGTTCTTTCTTCGATTGTGGGTTCAAAAGTGGTTGAAATAAGTGCATTGAGGAAATGGATTCTGGTTAATTCGACGAGATATGGTGTTATAATTGATACATTCATGAGGGATCATATATTCTTACTCTTTCGGTTGTGTCTCAAATCTGCTGTGAAAGAAGCTTGTGGATTTAGGATGGAGTCTGATGCTACTGATGTTGGTGAGCAGAAGATTATGAGCTGCAAGAGTAGTACATTTGAGTGTCCAGTCTTCATTCAAGTCTTGTCTTGGTTAGCTTCTCAACTTGCTGTCTTGTATGGAGAAGGAAATGGGAAGTTTTTTGCTTTGGACATGTTTAAACAGTGCATAGTAGAATCTGCCTCTCAGGTAATGTTGTTCCGGTTAGAAGGAACTAGATCTAAATGCTCTGGAGTTGTCGAGGATTTGGATGATGCAAGGTTGAGAAATAAGGATGTGATCATGGAGAAGCCCTTTGAGAATAGTTCAGGTGGGGAATGTGGCAAAACTTTGGACAGTCCACAGGTGATATCTGTGTCCCGTGTTTCAGCAGCTGTTGCAGCTTTGTATGAAAGATCCTTGCTTGAAGAAAAAATAAGGGCAGTTCGATATGCCCAACCACTAACGAGATATCAGCGGTAGGTTTGAAATCTTTCAAAGGCGATTCTGTTTTGCCGACTTGATTTTTAGTTTATGAAAGCATCATTTCATGTTTGCATTTGAGTTTGATTCCTCATGATGTCTCTGTCTGTCAATCTGTAGGGCGGCTGAGCTTGGTTTTATGACAGCTAAAGCTGATGAGGAACGGAATAGACGTTGTAGCTACCGACCTATTATTGATCATGATGGTCGTCCGAGACAACGCTCATTAAATCAGGTTAATACTCAACTAACTGTTATCTAACATTAAGTAAACAAATATTACTGTAGGGAACTTTTATTGAAGGTACTGAAATACATATATTTTACTGTCTATAATGTGTAGGATATGGATAAAATGAAGACAAGGGAAGAGCTTTTAGCTGAAGAGAGAGATTATAAGCGTCGTCGAATGTCATACCGTGGAAAGAAGGTGAAACGAACGCCTCGACAGGTAAGAGCTGTTTCCTTTTCATGAATGACAATCACAAATTCCAGTGTTTTGAATGTGCTACAAAATGCTCAATGTTTGGACAATCTCATTGAAATTTTGTTGGAAAAAGTGTAGTTATATGCTGACTCTACTATTGTCTTGTCGAGGCATTTTGCAGATTTTGTGAAAAAAATTGGTCCTTGCTAAATTCATACTTTTAGTTATGACCACCCTTCAGTTAGCAATAAACTTATACTATCCTCTTCTTCCAGTGAGTTTTCTCCTTCTTTTGTCTTGTAGGTCTTACATGATATGATAGAAGAATATACAGAAGAAATTAAGCTAGCAGGAGGTATTGGATGTTTTGAGAAAGGAATGCCATTACAATCCCGGTCTCCTATAGGCAACGACCAGAAAGAAAGTGACTTTGGATACAGTATACCATCAACAGATAAGCAATGGAAAGGAGAGAACCGTGCAGATATTGAATATCCAATCGATAATAGACAAAATTCAGATAAAGTAAAGCGACATGATGAGTATGATTCAGGTAGCTCGCAGAGACAGCAGAGTCACAGATCATATAAGCACAGTGATCGAAGAGATGACAAGCTCCGTGATCGAAGAAAGGACAAGCACAATGATCGAAGAGATGACGAATTCACAAGGACCAAACGACATAGCATTGAAGGGGAATCTTATCAAAACTACAGATCATCTCGTGAGAAGAGTTCTTCAGATTATAAGACCAAAAGGGATGATCCTTATGACCGCCGCAGTCAGCAACCTAGGAATCAAAATTTGTTTGAAGATAGATACATACCAACAGAAAAAGAGTGAACTTAAAAGAAGGTAAGTCATTTTAAAACTCTCTCTCTATCACCGTGTGGGCTGGTCTGACTTTGAAATGGGGTGGTTTATTCCGATGATCTTGCAGTAAAAGTGTACCTGGAGCATCAGCAATTATGTGTGAATCCGTATCCTCTTTTGTATCCTTAACCAAATTTTTACCTTCTCTTATACATCTCACTTGGTGATACTCTCAAATTTCCAGCTGTCTAGATTCACTGTAGTTACCATTCCCGTCTAGATATGTTTTCAGTTTCTTTTTCGTCTATGGTTGTGACAGATTGAAGTTAATTGAAGTATGTTTTTGCTGTGAACAAGCCATGAGCCGTGAGATTGCTGGGAAGAAATGGTAAACTCCACAAGTGTTTGTAATTGTGAGAGACTGCAATGTTTTAACTTTTAAGTCTGTTGTTACTTTACAACAGAACACCAGTTCAGGTGATGTAACCCTTACTGATGTACCTTCTGTTAATATTACACACTATTACAGTATTACTTATACCAACAAAAACAAACACTGTAACAAAAAGTTAAGCTTAAAAAACCCAACGAATAACGTGTGACAGCTGAAGAGAAACTTGCAACGCAAGTAACTGAAACTAAGTCTCTACTAGATCTCTCCTTCCTCCTTCTCTTCCAGTTCCCGCCTGTGATCATCACTTCTTAAAACCAGATCAAGCTCGTTAAGACACCGAGTTCTTGCCAGATAAGATCCACCACAGAGTTTCACCATCTCCTTCTCAGTTTCCAAGTGATCTTCAAAATTGGATTTGGCTTCTTCTTTCTTCTTCCAACTTCTCTCGTGCAAGCCGTTCCTCACGTACCACTTTCAACCTGGCGGCTCTCGTGTCAAACTAAAGATATATAATTAGTGGACTTAATTTTTCTAATAGTATACCTTGTGTGTAGCTTATGTATGTGATTATTATAACAGCGTTTTTAAATGTGCGGTTAATGTGTGATTAATGTCTTGGTTGTGTGCAAGTATAATATGTTCATCCCAAAATTCCAAATTTTCCTATATTGGACCTTGATTTTTTCGTAGAAACTAGGTCAAGCTATTATGTGATTAATTTACTACTTGTAAGCTAAATAATATGTTTTTAGACGACTTGGGCTGTATATATAGCGCATGCATTGTTCTCATGCATCATCGCTCAATCCACAACATAAAAGGGAAAAAAACCACACAAACATTTTATTAGAATATAATGAAAGGTCTTGTTCAGTTTCTTGTAGCTAAAATCATCTTGTTGGTTTTAGCATCTACATTTGTACATTGTTACGATCCAAATCCTCTCCAAGACTACTGTGTTGCCACCAACGGAACTAATAGAGGTAATCTCTCTCTGTGTTGCACGTACATGGCTCCTTTGATATTATACGGAAAATCATATATAGCCTAAAGATATATCTACAGCTGAAACCCAATATAGGTTCTCAAGAATCTCAACCAGTGGTAGATTCATTAATAACCATATAAAAATATTTTAATCATATAATCGAGTCTGATTGAGTAATTTCTGTTACAAGTTAAATATTAAAGTTTTATCTCACAGATAGTAATGTAACAAATTATATCATTCAAAACTCAAAACCCTTAATTTGTATTATTTTTTCGCAGTTTTTGTGAATGGAAAGTTTTGTAAAGATCCAAAACTAGTAACTGCCAATGATTTTTTTTATTCTGGCCTAAACATTCCCGGAAACACCAGCAACCGCCTTGGTGCATCGGTCACCGATGTTGATGTCAGAAGAATCCCTGGTCTCAACACTCTTGGCATTGCCATTGCCCGCTTGGATTTCGCCCCCGGCGGTCAACTTCCACCGCACATACATCCACGTGCCTCCCAGATCATCTTAGTCCTCAAGGGACAGCTCTCGGTCGGATTTGTGTCGTCGAACGACTACAACTATACGCTCTTTTCCAAGATTCTTTACCCCGGAGATGTGTTTGCTTTTCCCATCGGTTTGGTACAGTTCCATGCTAACACTGGGAAGACACATGCGGTTGCGATTGGCGTAGTCGGGAGTCAAGACCCCGGTGTGATCCCAATAGGTGACGCGGTTTTCGGGTCGAATCCTTTGATTGATCCAAAGCTTTTGGCTAAAGCTTTTGCGTTGGACGTGAACATAGTGCGTCATGTTCAGAGGGTGTTTTCTTCCGAAGGTTACATAGTTAAATAGTTCTATAGGATATCAATAAACCATATTTGTGATATTTGAACAAGAATCTAAAGTATGTAAGTATTGAAAATACATGGATTTAGATAATTTACTACTACTGATTACATACGAAATTGTTTTTGTCTATTACATGCGAAATAGATTTTGGTCTAAACCTGGATAGGGAAAAGGAAACTAACTGGATTTAGATTTACTAGTTATCCCAATAACAAAAAACGTAAATAATATTTCCACACTTCAATAAAAACCAATGATCAATTTTTAGTTCACTTTTCTTACGTTTATATGAAGTTAATGTAACCCATGAGGGTTAGGTTACGTGTGACAAAAGAAAATTATGTATTTCAAGAAGAAACCAAAGACGACATCACTCGTTTGAAACTCTGGGGACGATGACCAGAGCCATTACTGATCATCTCAGAAGAACCATCAATGGCTAGTCCTTTACCACCAAAACACAAGTATCTGTTCATAAATGATCCCTGTTTCTTCATGGCAGGTGTTCTTCGCCCTAATTCCGAAGAAAACGTCTGAAACGGCGTCGAACAAGCCGACGACGGAGCTCGAGAGTAATCGGATACAGCCGGAGGAGAAAACACGAACCTCGGAGATTCCTGAACCACCACTCCTTTCATTAACCCTTGTGTGAATTTAAGTCTCACCGATAAACTCGGAAGATCACCACTCTCTGTTCTCATCGGAAACGCTTTTCCTCTGCTACAAGACGACGGAGAATACATCTCTCTGAGAGGAACACGACGGTTGTTAACATCTCCGGATAAACGACGATTTTCTTCTGATTCTTCCCTCTTCGCCCACCGTAAAAGAAGCTTAAGACGCGCTCCTGTACCGCCGCCACCGCGGCGTTTGCGTTTCGAATGCGTCGAAATTTCAGTTGAACACTCACTAATTCCATCAAAACTCTCTCTGTCTGGACTTAATTCAGCGTTTGCAGCGGTTTTATCTGTTCTCGCCGCCGTAAATAGAAAGATCTCAGAATCAGATATCTCAAACGACGTTCCTGGACTACCGCAGAATCCATAACGCTCTTCTCTCAACCGCGAAACTTTCTCACCGCAGTTTGATCTTCCACCGGCGGATACAAGCCGTTTGATCAACAAATCAGAAACCACCGTTTGAGGCGTTTGTCGTTTAAGCAAATCAACGGCTGTCATTCCATAAGAATCAACGACGTTAAGATCAACGCCAGGGATTCTCATCAGAATCTCAACGACGTCAGGTCTAACGGCGTTAAGATTATCCATCACAGCTAAATGAATCACAGTTCTTCCGTTACAATTTCTAACGTTGACAATCTCAGAAAAGTCAACGGACCAGCTTCTTGAGACTAACATCTTCAAAAGCTCCATCTGCCGATCTAACCGCTTAAACCCAGACGCAGCAAAACCAGACACGACCGTGTGAAGAAACGTGTCACCATCTCCATTAACAATGGAAATCAACGGTGGAGATTCGTTTATAAGAGCTTCCACTACATCTAAATGACCCTTGTAAGCTGCTATATGCAACGCTGTGTTTCCATGGCTGTCTTTAACCTCCATGATTGAATCATACTTCGATATAAGATACTTCACCACCTACATTATATTCATAAATCAATATATGTATATGTAAGTAAGTATTTGATTATGTGTGCTCTGTGTTCTTTACTTGGATTTGAGCTCTGCTAGAAGCAGAGTGTAACAGAGTAGAACCATAAGCATCTCTGAGTTTTGCAACGGCGTCGTATTTGTTAGCGAGTAAGAGTTCATCGAGGATTGCCACGTGTCCGCCTCTCGCCGCACTGTGGACCCCTCTTTTAACCATCTCTTCTTTGACTATTAACTGTTTCTCTGTTAATTTTTCGCCGTCGATTTCTTCGACGCCGGCGATATCAGCCGGTAACAACGCGAAATCGAGGAGAAGACGGAAAACGTCGTCGCTTCGTCCTCGTGCCGCCGCGTAGAGGATATCAGTGACGCCGTACTCTCCTTCTCCGAACACGAGAAGCGGATCTCTCTCTAAAAGCTTTTTAACGAATTCTAAATCTCCAGCTGAAGCGGCTGTGTACAGCAGCCAGCCACCGTAGCCAGCTCTGATGAGGGAATTGTCTCCGTTTCCGATTTCGCACTCTTCCAATAGCCTTCTCGCGACGCGGGAGCGGTTTAGAGCCACATGGAAGTTATTTCCGTCTCCGTCGTCCCAGACGGTTTCGAGGCGGCGGATACGGCGGAGGGAGGTGAGTTTTACGAGAAGGTTTGTATCTTGATGAAGCAGCTCGATGACGACGTCGTATAAACCATTTGCGGCGGCGCAATCGATTGGTGAAGCGTACCACCACTGGTCTCCGGTACTTTCCCACCGGAGAGGAAATATCGGCGGTGGCATTTCCGGTCTAGAAAATTATCCGGGTCTTCTTCGGTTTTAGTGAACCAAACCAATGAATCTCAAAGGAAACAGAGCTAACGAGAAAACAGAGGAAGTGGATTATAAAGATGAATTTGAGTGGTTTGAAATCAAAGAAGTTTTTTTGAACGACGAACACAAAGTGATGAAGCAGAAGACAACAAAAAGGAGAAACCTTTGAAGATTGTGTTGTTGTGGCGAAGACGGAACTTGTGTGTGTGTTTCACCAGAAAAAGAAAAAAATAGTATTTTTGGGAGCATCGACAATATGCAGATTCCATCCCCGTGAGTGGACCATATCTGACGGGATTTATCCTTTTTTTCTAATCAATTAAGCATGTTATTATGATCCTGAAAAAGTTTTGTATTATTCTGATTTCTGAAAGGCTGTTGATTTTTCAGCAAGAAAGAAGAATGTGTAAGTATATTAAAATCTAGCAAGAATTTTGGTTATGGTTCCCTTTTGCAGTAAAAAAATAAAAATAATCTGTTATTCAGTAAAGTTTAAAATGTTTAAGAAGTGTGTAAGCAATAATTGAATGATGCTTCATCAAATTAGACGCATCCCTGGTTTGGTTGGAAACAGACGTGGATGTATTATTATTGATACTAGTAGTTTTGTTATTTCGTGCATAATAAATCGACATGTAAATTGCTCTGCCTCTAAATTAATACATAAATTTCGAACAATGTAGACCAAAGAAAAAGTGCCCACTTGTGGCAGCTAACATTTGAGGGCCCTTAATAATAATATCTAATCAATAATTCGTAGTTAAAGCTTAACCATCTTATGAAGTTGAAGAAGACTACTCAAATTTATTTTCTATTAATAATTTCAAAAATATCCCAAAAAATATATTTTGTTTTGTTTGGGGTAATATGGATCTACCTTTCTGTCGGTGTGAACTGTGAAGTGTGGACGCATCCAAATGCACATGTATTTGTCCATAAACTCAATGCTCATTACAAAAAAAAATATGCTCTTGGATCCCACACTTGTGTAAACTCTCCCATAAATTAGTCTTGATGTGAATAAGCCTGCCATAACTCTAGATCTTGAGATGTCTCGAGACCTTTGCAAAGATCGAGTCAAAACAGAAAACAAACAAAACTTGCCTAACCTCTTATCATCAAGAATGTGTCAGATCAATCAACTCCAGAGTTCCAATCTTAACAACTTTTCATGAATACGAAGTCCAAGTTTCTTGTCCATATCCATTGACCAACGAACTTGAAATCTACACTACAATGTGGTTGAATAAACAACACAATGAACATCTTTATGCATGATCTGGTCTTGTCTTCTTTCGCAAGCATGAAGAGACCACTTCTCATCCCAATCTGCGAAGTAACAGTCAAGTCGTCATAATAACTAATAAACCTCACTTTACAGGTGCAGTAAGTTTCACAGTCTTCATAATGTGTTCGATTCTCTCAGCTGATTCATGCATATTCTTCTTCTTGACCTCTTCCAAGAGCAGCAAACAAGTGCGGTGCCTCGGCGTGATATCTTGGCTAATCATCTCTTCGAATAGACAATACGCCCACTCACACATATTAGCTCTGCATAACCTCTGTATCAGAAAAGTATAAGTCGACTCATCGAGGCTGAGATGATGTTTAGTCACCATCTCTTTCAATAGTTTCCCAACCTCAACAACATCTCCTCTCTTAAAACAAGATCTCAGCAGGGGTTGATACGTATGAACATCGGGATTACAAAGGTTTGAACTTTCCATTTCCTTGAGAAGCTCAATCGCCTTATCTTCCTCATCGTGATGACAATACATAGCAATCATAGAGTTATAGGTAGATGTATTAATGGAAACACCAAGCTCTGGCATCTCGACTCTGAAAACCCGCTCAGCTTCTTCTAACCGACCAGCTCGAGCAAGCGTGTGAATCAAACAGTTGTAGAAAAGAGAATCGGGTTTACAGCCGGATCTTTTCATCCTTGTAGCAACCCGTAAAGCCTCCTCAAACTCTTTCTGTGCATTAAGAGAAGACATAATAGTTGTGTAAGTAATAGAATTCGGAGGAGACCCATTAGCTTCCATCTCACTTAGCATTTCATAGACCTTAATAAACTCAAACTGCTGGCAATAACACCTTATAATCGTCGTATAGCTAATAACACAAGGACGAAAACCATGACCTTTCATCTCTTGGATCGTCCAAAGAGCTTCCTCAACTCTATTTGCCTTACACCAACCATGAATGAAGATATTAAACGTATGAGCATTTGGTGTAATATGTGACTTCAGCTGTAGCAAAACTACTCGGGCCTGCTCCACTCTTTTCTCCTTGCAAAGCGTATCGAGCAGTAAGTTCATCGACTCCGTGTTCTTCTCCAATCCAAATTCACCCAACCTATCAAATATTCCCACAGCTTCTTCCCACTCCCCTGCACCAGCAAATCTCCTCATGATCTTAGCAACTGTATTCAAAGTAACAAGTTTATCTCCTCTCATTCTCTCCACAAACTCCTTCATCCGATCCCATTTCTTCGCCTTGCCGAGAATATCCACAGCCATATCATAAGCATCACTCGAATGTTTATGCCCTTTACAAGACTCAGCCCATTTCAAAATACCAAGCGCAGATCTCCAGTCATCTCTAAACCTATGAAGCAGCTTATGAACCAAACCATCAGAAAGATTGACTCTTTTACAGATTTCATCGCTAGATAGACGTTTAAAAACATCATCTTCACTATCTCTATCACCGTCTCTACCTACAATAACATTCCATATCTCCTCAGACTGTGAATATTCATCAAGTGTCTCAGGTAATTGCTCCGAAGCAGTAGAGAGATTCTTGATAAACGTAGAGAAAATAGCGATAGAAGACGAAGAAGGATTAAGGCGTAACAAGGTGTTTCCAATGCGATTTTGAATAAGCCAAGACATTAAATCTAAAACCCAGAACAGGGTTCTTCAACTGCAACCATAGGAAAATCAAATTTTTATCATCATCAATGAAATTTGAATCTTACTAGTGACATATGACGAAAATAAGTTAGACATGAAACTCAAAGATCGTACCTGAAAGATGGAGCAAAGGGAAATTGTGAAAATGACGACGGCCTCTTGCCGGAGAAATTTGAGGAGGACTAATCGCAAGAGAAGGGTTTACGGCCCAAAGTTGGGCTCTCTGGTTTTGGAAGCGTTTTACACCGTCTGGTTTGAAAAACCGGTTAGGCTTTGTGTTTGACCAACTGGGCTTTGGCATTGGGCCTTCTTGTGTCGTATATCAACGACCTCCCCATTTTTTCGATGCGGATGTGTACAAATAATTGAAGTGCCACTATACGTGAATTTGTGTAACATGGTTTAATAATTTGTTCAAAGTACCTTTACAGATGAACACATATTTCGTTGTCTTTATAAACCGCACATCTGTTAATGAATTTCTTATGTTTTGAGAAGAATCAATAACAAAAGGCAACATGAAATACTTTTCATTCAAACATCAGTCTACAAACTCGCATAAATGAGAATCGCAAACATAAAATATAGGTTCCACTTAGAAACTTTTATTCGAAAACTAGAAGAAGCTAGATTAATAAGTGTACACCTCTAGTTCCTTAGATTTGCTACGTCATCATCAACGGGAGCTCATTTAGTTTCATTTTTCGTTCAGATTTGATTTAGTATATAGTTAAAAAGAGAAGTGGAACAAAATTGAAAACCATAACGTTAACTCAATATATCAAAAGCCAAAAACAAAGGGCTTCCAGTAAAACATCGGTCTACAAACTCCCATCACCTCACATGAATGAGAATTAAGAAAACCAAAAAAAAAAAAAGTTCCAAGTTCAAAGAAATTTTATTCGAAAACGACAAATTCAGACCATAAAAGGGGATGAACAGATGACTTTCCACTCCCTATCATTCGAGATCTGCTTCTTAGCTTAGGCCTTTGACATGTGGACGATCAAGTCGACCACACGGGAACTGTAACCCCATTCGTTGTCGTACCATGACACCAATTTCACAAACTTGTCGCTCAATGCAATTCCAGCCTTGGCGTCAAAAATGCTCGACCTGTTGTCGCCAACGAAGTCAGTTGAGACAACATCATCCTCGGTGTATCCAAGGATTCCCTTGAGTTTGCCTTCGGATTCCTCCCTATGTATTGGTGGTAAAAACACTTGGTGAGTAATTTGATCACTACTGGAATATAAGTAAACTTAATCTGTCATTGCTCAAAAGCTTACTTGATAGCCTTTTTGATTTCATCGTAGGTAGCAGCTTTCTCGAGTCTGACAGTAAGGTCAACAACTGAGACATCAACGGTTGGGACACGGAAAGACATTCCAGTCAACTTTCCGTTAAGAGCTGGAAGCACCTTTCCGACAGCCTTGGCAGCTCCAGTGCTGCTGGGAATAATGTTGAATGAAGCAGCTCTTCCACCTCTCCAGTCCTTCATTGAAGGCCCATCAACAGTCTTCTGAGTAGCTGAAATCATAAAGCAAACCCCATTAAATCACAAATTTTCCACCTATAGGCAAGCAAGTTTGTAATAAACTTCTAACTGATTGATAAATTTACCAGTGATTGAGTGGACTGTAGTCATAAGACCCTCAACAATTCCAAATCTGTCATTGATAACCTACACAATGAAATCAAAGAACGTTAAATGAAATTAGTCACTTCAACTTGAAATACAAAGTCAAATTTGATCATATAGAATATCAGATATTTTACCTTGGCAAGGGGAGCAAGGCAGTTAGTGGTGCAGCTAGCGTTGGAGACAATGTCAAGGTCGGACTTGTATTCGTGCTCGTTGACACCAACAACAAACATTGGAGCGTCTTTGCTGGGGGCAGAGATAACAACCTTCTTGGCACCACCCTGAAAATACAACAAGTCACAAATTTAGTTGAATGATACTAAGCAAATTCTAGCACATAAACTATTTATATCATTACAAGACAAAAATAACCAATTCAAATAAGACAAACCTTCAAGTGAGCTGCAGCCTTGTCTTTGTCAGTGAAGACACCAGTAGACTCAACAACGTAGTCAGCTCCAGCCTCGGCCCATGGGATATCCTCAGGGTTCCTTCACAAATACCAAAAACTAATGAGATTGAAATTCACAACAGTTTGTAATATGTATACACGCAAAGAGACAGAGAACTGGTTGATAAATGTACCTGATGCCGAAAACAGTGACTGGCTTCTCACCGAAGAGAAGGGTCTTCTCATCCTTGATCTTGAGTTCATTGTGTTTCCATTGACCGTGAACACTGTCGTACTTGAACATGTAGGTCTGCAGCAATCAAACACAGAGCGCAATCAAAATCAACTCAACCATATCAACTCTAATCACAAACAGGCTAATCAATAACATTACAAACACAGCAAAACAAACAACAGCTCCACAAGTATACTGATCAGCTAAACAGTATGAACAATGAACACTAAACCAGTTTCCAGATCTGTGCACTAATTGAACAAATCATCTGACACTTAAATCCACATGCATAATCCATAAATGATATGATCCATCTATCAAATCTAACGAAAGCAAAGGTACCAGAGCGACTAACAGAATCTTATCGTCAAGAGATCAAAATAATATTGAAGCAAACCAAGATCGAATCACCGTCAAAACCAAGGAAGGAACACTAACCATGTACTCAGTAGTGATGAAGGGGTCGTTGACAGCGACGAGCTCAACATCGTCCCTCTGGAGAACAACTCTAGCAACCAAACGACCAATTCTTCCGAATCCTAACGATAACAGAAATCAACAGTCAGATTCTAGATCTAGATACATGAGAACATACAAACCCGAATTACAAAATCGATTCGAAACTCACCGTTGATTCCGATCCTAATCTTCTTGTCAGCTACATAAAACAACAAACAAAATCAGAAAAACGATCAGATCAGAAAACTCAACAACGTAAAATAGCAGCGACGGGACGAGAGATTAGTAAAAGCGAGAGACTAACCCATTGTAGAATCGAAAACGAGAGTTAGAGAGAGGTTGAAGATGAGATTGGCAGAGAGAGATTTTAGAGTGAGATAGGTGAGTGAGAAGGGTTCCGTGAAGAGGTTATTTAAAAGAGAGAAGAACGTGGAGGAGGGGTCGGAATGATCTAGTGGCTGAGAGTTTTTCTTGGCCAAAAAGTCAGATCTGATTCAATACTTTTCTTAACCTAAAAGACCAAATTGCCCTTAATCATTTTCCTTATTTACCGTTGTAGCTCTGTTATTTTGGCAAATGTCGTCATTCCTGAGGCGAGACATGGCAACTGCATCTCACGCGCTAATCTGGAATATTCTTTAAATATTTAAGACGGGTCGGGTAAGCATGAAACGCAGCGTATTTGGATATGCTTTTATGCGCCGACCAGTGTTTGACTGCCACGAGTTCACGAGCGGCCCATTTTAGTAGACGGGTTCCATTTTCTAGAACGTAACGCCCAAATAAAATTATATTTTAGAAAAGTATATATTTCAAGTTTTCAACTCTTTAGGAGACTTTCTTTAAAAGAAGATATTTGATAGGCGTATATGGACAAGAATTTGAAAATTTTGATTTGATAAGCAATATTCAAAAAAGCAAAAGTCCCTATCAAAAACTCGATTAGTTGATGTATTTAATTCAAAAAATACTTCGTGATGGGTGAATCACTTTAGTATTTACGTGAATTAAATTATTACATGTGAATTTAAACGGGAAAAAAAAACAAGTATTACATGTGAAATTTGTTTCGAAGTGTACTTTGTTGTTACTTATGAGTCCTGTCCCGTCAATTGCTATAGTAGAGCTTATGAACGATGGATCACTTTTTACTTATAGAAGCTTTGAAGTTTGGTGCATAGTCGTGATACCTCTTGACGCGTATGAAAGAGATGTAGGGCTAGTACGAGAACATGAGCAGCTCCCGCAATGATGAACAAACCGCGCAACTCACGGAAGGTGAATCGCTTAGATGCCTCATCATCGTCGTTGGTAGATGCAACTTCCTCGGTGTTGGAATGTACATTTAGTGAATCCAGTTTTTGAAACCATTTTTTCTCCATGTCTTTCAACATTCCCAATGATCTTAGCTTCGCGATTTCTCGCGATACTTTAGGAACCAAATCCGAACCTTTCTGGAACATCTGAGAGGTAAACATAAATTAGTACGTAACAAGAATAAGTAACCAAATAATGGAGAGAAAATGAGAGGTTTGAGGAGAAGGGTACATACAAAGCCAAAGCCATTGGTATTAGTCACTCTATCTGTCATTACGAAATCATTCGGATAATTTCCGATAAGGATACTGAGATAAGGTATTTCATTGATGACATGATTAAGAGTTCCATCTCGCAAAAGTTGTGCATAGGCCTCAACTGCATTAATGGATCCGAGCTTCGCAGTCATTGACGTCGTAGATCCCCCGAAAACCATCTGATGATTTAATTGCATGCGAGAAATGGTCTTGGTTGATGTCAAGTTTGCGCTGTAACTTGAAGTCAATATTAACACCACAAAAACCCAAACTATGACTAAGAATCTTGATGACATTTTCTGTAGCTTCTCTCCTGCCAAGAATGTGCGTAATTTGTTATAGATCAAAATATACAAAAGGATGGGATTTCATGAAGAGTAGTACTCTAACATAAACACTTACTGTGAGCAAATACAATGGTTGAGAAACCAAACCAGAGCATCATACTAAGTTGTTGTCCCCAAGAGCCCTGAAATTCCGGATTAACGGACCGTTCAACTAACCAAACAACAATCCCAGTTAAGACAAAGAAAGCTCCACTTGCTAGCCACAAGGATTTTTCGAAAGGATCAAAGAAGGTCCACATCCCTTGGCTTTTCTTTTTCACTGTCAAGATTCCAATACCAATGTCAGTGTACGGCAAAGTAAAATCAACATACAAAGATCTGTTGGAAGTGATGGTGATATCACCAACTGCTGCATCATACTTGTCTCTCTGTCAAAATTGCAAACACACATTATTAGAAACATACATAATCATTTTTGACTAGAAAAATGTTTTTAAACTGTTTGCATTTTCACACCTGAGTAGAAAGTAGATAAGCAAGATTGTCATTGTTTCCACGGTAAGGTATGAATTCAAGCTCGTAGTTAAAAGGAGCAATGCAAGTCTTGAAAACCTCTACGCAGAATCCAGAGACAGTATTAACACCTGTTTCAGGATCAGGACGCACCGACACTAGATGCGGGACCTTGTTTCCTGCGGTAACTAAGACCCTAAGCACCTTCTTTTCACCTTTCTCTGCCAAAACACGGTGTCTTGGGATCTTACGAGACCTGCCAGGCCAAACAATCTGTCTTCTTTGGCTAAAACTACCACCACTCCATAATCCTATCCTTCTCTGTTTTTCTCTTCCAATATTCACGATTTCAAATGTCTCTGAGATAAATTTGTTGTCAGAGATTTGGATGTCACCACTCAAACCCTTGAATCTACTATGTCTAATTGTATCCAGAAGATCAGCTGATACATTCGAAGATGCTTCAACTTTACCACTTACACTGAACTTCTCTACTGCATTTGCTAGAATACAAGCGATATCGTGTGCGCGTAAACCGATGATTACACTAGAATGCTCTGTTTCTGTATCATCTCCCATACGTTTCCTCAATCTTGAAGTAAAATTCTTAACTTCTTCAGATACAGGGATGTAAGATTTGAAACCAATGACCCCTTGCATCGACCTAGTTATTGCAAAATGTTCCAAGTAGTTCATGGTTCTTGCAGTGAGGATCCAAGCGAACGCTTCTTCCATCAAACCTAACTTCTCTACACATTGGAAGAGACGAGAAACAAGAATCTCGGACATATGCACCACAAAAACCGATGCTCTTGAGACCTTAAGCTTCCTTAGCTGATTCATCATATGATTTTCTCCTGATGATGAGACTGCAAAAGAAGCAGAACGAGCGATATAGATTCCTTTATCTTGAAAATTCTCAACCAATATTTGCAAACTCTCACTCCAATCATCAGCATCCTCGTATATAACCACAACCGATTTACAACTGAAATCTTGTATGAGACTTGTAATTCCCTTAGCCTCTGATGTAGTATCATGCGTCCATTGAATAAAGTTATCGTATTTCTTCAAAGATAACGTGTTTGGCAAGAAAGTAGATATGACCGGAACTTTAGCTTTTTCGCTAATCGTCGCCAAAAGCTTTGCCTCTTGTAATGATTGTGCACCAACAATGGCTTCCGCTTTTGCATTTTTGAGAAGATCAGTAGCTGTTTCATACAAACACAAATTGCAGTGCAAAACGGTTAGTGCAAGACATGAGAATGTTAACCGGAGTAAACCGGCGGGACTAGGTCAATTCTTTTTTATTTGATTCAGTCTGCTTTAAATGAAGAGGAGTTGTGGATCCCACCAAAAATTGCAATAATTGAATAAGGGAGATGAAAACTCACCGGCGGCAAGAGCAATGATCGGGTCTCCTTGGGAGTCTCTGACCAAAACAGAGACTCTGGTTCGGTATCCATTGTTGATGCCATAGAAATCTGAAAGCGCTAAGTTAAAAGAAGTTTCCAGAATCTTGCCTTGTATAGAACTCAAGTCAACCACCAATCCAACCCTAACCTCTTCGAAAACATCATCGTCGCTTGGAGCAGCTACTACTCCGGAAAAGAGAAGAGCAAGAATGGAAATAGAAAACAGAATCTCCATATAATTTCTTGTATAGCTCTGTAACGTTCGCTTTGGGTTATAAACAATGGTGTTTCCATATCTACTTGTGCCATGGAATAATAATTATACTGGACCATTTTTTTTTTCCGGTCAAATTGCATTTTGATTTTCTGAAGTGTATGGTCACAATCATTTTAAATCAAACTAACGCGATATCGCACACAATCAAAGTCAATGTGTACTGTTCATCGACACAAATTGACTAGGAAACACATTTATTTCCTTCTAAAGTATAGTTGAGCCTTAAAAAAAGTTTTATTTAATTTATGTTTTCAACAGTTACTTTTAAAACTGATTTCAAAATCCAGGTTAAATACAATGTAAAATACATATGCAGGGGAAACCATAATACTAGATATATTAGCTTATTTCGCAAAGTCAATTCGTAGAAGTAAATATTCGAGTTCAAGTGATAGGACAACCAAGTGATATATAATAAAATCTACCACAACCCGAGAAGCTAAAAAAAATCACAAGCTGGTTAGTTCAACTCGTCGAGGAAAAATCAAATCAAGAGATTAAAACTCTAGTCTAGGATGATCCCACAGTCATCTCCTTCTACAATCATTAAATTATTACTCTATCGAAACCACACGCTCGCGAATACTTATAGAGTACATGTGGAATGAGATAACGTTACCAGGGAGATTAGGAGACTTGGCTTATAGAATACTTATGGAATACATCTCCCTCGCGACTTACCTGCGCAATGAAAACTTTTTCTCGTCTTGTTCAATAGTTGTACTTCGCACAAAGGATAATACGATCATAAAAAGACTCATAATACGATCTTCGATATACCCGCGCAACGATGGATCACATAAACGGTCGCATGGTTGGAAAATTTAGGGCTCATCTCTGATTGTTTTATTTTCTTCACAAAGGGGCAAAAATATATATATACACTGTATATATATATGGGGTTTTTTTTATGGTCAAATGTTATTGCCCTTCGAATAAGAGACCTTTGATTCGTAAGAAGAGATTATTATTTTATAAGAGAAGGTTATGACCGAAAGGTTTCTGAAGAAAATGAAAAATTACTTTTAAAAGGAATTTTATCTTTAAAAGGAAACAAAAGGAATGGTTAAGTTTTACATGATTGGACGCAAAAATGGAAAATTCTTTTGATTACTTCAAAAAAGGAAACCCTCATTTCTTATTAATAATACATCAAATAAAAAACTAACATGATTTTTCGCAAAATATCCAATTTGTGAAGACCCTAACGCTCGAATTTGTCATCACTTGGCTCAGTCTTTCAACTTTTGAAAACTGAAACTCCTTTTTTCTCAATACTGTTAGATAATAGAGATATACTCGAGACGATTGAGCTTCGTCAAATGGATACATGCAGTATTAAAATCAGCAGTTCAAATACAAAGAAATTTAAATCATCAAGTATGAATATGTATGATCATGCTTCACGATCGAACAGACGAACACCACCAGAAACTCGACGTCCCACACGAACAGAAGATGAACCACCACAGTCTTTTCCCAATCGTAAGTGAGCCATATTGTCGCATAAGTTATCACGTAACTCGAGCATCGCTTGGTACCTTTGCTGCAGCTCCTTCGCGCTCAAACCTTCCGAAGGAAAGTTCCACCACATTTTATCTAACTTCTTTTCATTTCTCGATTCCTTCAACAGTTTCAACTTCTCTAGATCCATCGCAAGCTCCTCTTCGAGCGCCTCCATTTTTTTTACGAGGTCGTGGAGCCTTCGTTTCTTATAAGCTTCGACGAGGGGTCTGGTATCGTCTCTCTCTAATGGTTCTTGTCTCGAAGGGTTCTTTAACCGGTCAGCCACTTTCTTCATAGACGGATGTGCGAATGTATAGGGCTTCTTGGGTTGAGAGAAAATCAAGAAAGCCACTTCAACGTCACACATTGCTACGAGCTCGTTCATTTTCTTAAAAATTCCGGTTTTACGTTTTGAGAACGTAATCATCCTATCTCCATAGTTCTCCACCTTCTTCATCTCGATCTTTTGCTTCCCCTTTGTTTTTCTTCCCTTTGCTTGCTTCGTAGATGACATGTTTGCAGAAACCAGAACTAGTGTTTGATTTCTTGTAGGTTTGTTATTTTGTATGTAATGATAAAACCATGCGCAAAACACAATCTATTTATAGACCAAAGAAAGAGATAGGATTACAAAGTTTGGAGACATTAAATTTAAATCTTAGTTATGAAGAAAGTGTATTGACTAATTTACAAAAAAAAAAAAAAAATGTTGACTAAACACATTTGGCAACCACTTTAA
>Ga0041059_1001154_pt1 | contig 21136 bp, 20 predicted proteins | sample AraColnosormetaG_FD_56232 | JGI IMG/M metagenome (GOLD analysis project Ga0041059, IMG submission 56232) | Arabidopsis roots microbial communities from North Carolina, USA - Col MF nosort | ecosystem: Host-associated > Plants > Roots > Unclassified | place: USA: North Carolina | collected... | reverse complement strand
AAAAAAAAAAAAAAAAACTTTAAAAACACAGAGACAAATTCCCCCAAAAATTGATGGAGTGTTCTATAACCACCCCTAACCCAAAAATTGACGAACAAGAATGAAGTAACACATAAAAAAACATGAAGTCAAGCTCGATAAATTACAACATCATACGCAAGAGAGAGTCCAAGAGAAATGATTACATTGGGAGTGTTTGAAGCTGGGAGGGCAAGAGTGTTGCGAGAGAGAGGATTGGATTTTGCCCAATTGCAAATGAGTGAGAGCGAGTGCGCTACGGGCATCGCAACCATCTGCGCCATTGTTATGTTCTCTTCCTAGGAATTTCGGATTCTGGGAAACTAATTCAGAGGTGACGAAGAAGAAGAAGAAGATGAGCTGAACGGATAAGGCAAACGTCGAATCCAAACGCTTCTCTTGTTTTTGCTCCGTCTCTACTTACTCTATTCAATTAATTGCTTACAAAACTGGCAAAATAAATACTTGTTGGGCTTTGTTTTTTGTTGAGATAGGCTCGCTATTGTATAACACGGCCCAACTAGTGGACTATAACAAAAATGCAAAAACCGAGTGGACTATAATAAAGTGATACAACTATAAAATGAAAAAAAAAATGATTTACAGATATTTTCTTAACAACTAAGATGAATGGTGTGATCAATGACACACATTTGATCAGAAGACGAAAGGCATGAGCCTTGGCTCCATGTGGGCACGTAGCTATTGAGGATAGAGTCATGATAGAAAAAGATTGTATAAAAAAAATGGTAAGTGTATAGATGAAAAGTCAACGGATGAGAATGAGTCTTGTTAACTATTTATCGAGATGGTCGTTCACTTCGTTATTGTCACATGTTGTTGTATTTTAAGGTGTTTGGGGATTTTTTCCATCTTGCATATATATCTGATTCATTGGAGTTGTACACTTGTACTCATGGTTTTGTTGGCAAGTTTACTACAATATTTCGAGTGTTTTCATGATGTTTATTGTTTCGTACTTTACACATGAAACTAGTTTAAAGCTTGTCGTTCTTCTAATAAGGATATCACTCATTGATTTTGACACCAACGTCTGAATAGTGAATACACCATTATTTGTTGAGGCGTACCCATTACTGTCACGTAAGGCCTGCATTTCATTATTTTGTTTAGGCTGACCCAATTTATTTTATATATTTACTTCGGATATTTATCTATTCTATAACCTTAAGATGAATTAGTTGATTTTAAAAAGAAAGTCCACCTTTTCTCAAACGGGCCATTATAATGCCTTGATTAGAAGATTTGGTTCGAAAAAGAGGAAAATATGATTAAGATAATAAAAAAAACATCAAGAGATAAATGTTTTATTATGATAGGAACACAACATCACAATCTTTGAAGAATTAACAAAAAAAGAAGGAATACATGTGAAAATTAAAATAAAATCTCATAGAGAGTAAAACATATTCTGAAGATGAATGGCAACACATCTCATCAGAAGACGAAAGACATAGCAGCGACCAATGCGGTGGCGATGAGCTGAGGGTAGGCGGAGAAAGTGGCGGCACTTGGAGACGGAGCCTTAGCCATGGGTGGCATTGGAGCCATAGCCGGACCATGGTGGTGGGTTCCGTTGTGCGACTCAGCAGTCATGACCATCACGGCCAAGACAATGCAGATGAAGGCGAAGCGGATCAAAGAACTTCTTGGTGCCATTTGAATGTTCTTCTCCTTTTTCTTCTTATTTGGTTTCTTTCTTTGTTGTTCTCTGTATGATCTATCAACAAAGGGGGTCGAATTTATAGAGAGAGAGAGGGGTCCTATAAAAAATGTTTAGTGGGTTAAAAGTCAACGCATGTGAATGAGTCATGATGTTGAGACGACCTAAATTCGTTATAATTTACATGTTGTTTACTTGAATATTTAAAAAAATGGAAAAAAGGACAGAGTGATCATGGTTATGTGTTTGAATTTGTTAGTGGACACCCATTTATATGTTCGTGAATGTTCTGCCGTTCTGGAACAGCTGTTACATAAGAGGGACGTTTCTTGACTAAGCCAAATTGACCCGGTTTGATTAGGGATTGATTCCAATCCATGTTCTGTTGCCGGAGACCAAAGAAAATGGTGTCTTTTGTGAGGCCGATCAGGGGCTTTGGCTCTTGATGAAGTTCAAAAAGAATAGAAATGTTAGCGTTGGTGATAGTTTGATATTTCCAATAAAGCATTCCAACTGTACCAACAAGTTTTAAAGATCAAACATCCGAAAGTACTATACAATCATTCTTGAAACTTGAAAGCAAACCAGTAAAACTTAAAAAGTAACACCATGATTCTTTTAACTAAATTTAGCAAATGTTATTATTAATATGATTATTTATCTGTTTGAAAAAACTGTAATTCTAGTAAACAAACAAATAATAAAAAGAAAATTATTTGATAAAACGGTAGATACAGTATGTTTGCAAAGAAAAAATTAGTTAACGAATGGAAAGGAGAAACTGATATGCTAAACGAATATTCTACGTAACGCTATCCATAACTACAGTTACAATTTTTAGGCCCAATTAGTGACTATATGAAGATTAAGTTGGACCTAAAGAGACAGTGCTTTTTAGTGGGCCTAAATATGATTCTGGTCCCTTGCATTAATAATTTTTCTTACACATCGTAGGCTCCGTATATACTCTTTTTCCCAACGGTCTCTCACGTATTATTTATTGTTTTTGTGATTTTGTCGAGGTCCCTCTCATATACAACAATACTCTTCTATATTACATTTTTCTAAATTTTAGTTCAGTTCAGTGCACCAAAACAAAAACGAATATTTGGTTAGCTGCAATTTTATTTTCTTGATGTACCACACAAAAGTTAAATATATTGAAGTATAGTAAGTTTGTTGACTACCTATAATGTAAGCTATACGGAAAAGAAAGATGTATGTATATATATATACATACACGTCGACTATAAATCAAATATCTAATTTCTTTTAACGTCTAATAAGTAATAATCGATCGGTTACCTAGGTTTCTATAGTACTTTAATGGAAATTGTAATGTTTACATTATCTGTTTATCACATTACATTATATATGAGTCATGGCGGGTTTTTTTTTCTTTGGGTGTTAATTAAGAGTGTGGCATGAAGGGTTAAATATTCAATTAAGGAAAAACTAATGCAATTTGGTTATATAATTTGTTTTCCTAACAGATTTCTAAATTTAGGTTGGTAATTAAACATTATAATAGACTAGGACATATAGCCTAATGTCTTTCAGAATTGATCTATAATTAGATAGATTTCTAATATTTGATCCCTATTTGGATATATGCACATACCTTCAAGTACATGGCGAATATTCCTCCATGCATTAACGCGAAACCCCACTCCGTATTTGGAGTATTTTAATGCAAATTGTTCCTAACCTTCATTTCTTCTAAGCAACTTAATTAGTTCAATATGAGAACCTTATTTCAAAATACTTTAATAAACAAACTAAGAAATCGATATGATTAAACCCTGAAATCTATATAAAATAGATATTCTTGCTATTAAGTATTTACACATATACAGCAGTTAACATATTTGGAACAAAATACAATAGTAAACATATTTGGAGGGAAAATGGTTCCAACAAGTGTAGTTTTCCAATGACATCTAATATCAATCACTTTGCTTATAAATATATTTTTTCACTTACATTTATAATAAATAAGGGGTTTGTCTGATAATTAATATGTATGTAAATTTTCTAACTTTGATAAGTACATAACTCTTTTAAATATCATCACGATAAGAATACGTGAAGATAATGTTTTGGACATTTCAAGGAAATTAAAATCTTATAAATCTTGTATAATGATGTCAAAATTAATAATCTTATGTACATACTAATCGTCGTTAATAGTATACCATTGACGATGCTAGTTCAGTTCTTTTGGCATTCAGCTGACTAGATGAGTTTTTGTTTATTTAACTGAAAATACTTAAATATAATAGCATGACTAGATGAATTCAAACTTGACTTTCTTTATTAAGCAAGTTGCCTAATCATGACGGTGTAGTGCAAACTAACAAATTATGACGTAAAAAGTCGAGTTCCTCAAAATGTTTTTAACAAGAACAAATTATTTACAAATAGAATAATGAAAAAGAGAAGATGCCTTGATGACAGAATAAGCACAAGGCTTTGAAGAGGGGACCGATGAATCCAAACAAATCTCAAATCGTTTCTTTTAACCAAACTTTTAATCAATCAATGAAATTCCTTCAATTACCAATTAAAGTAATATCATATATCATATTGGTAATCATAAGCTTAAAATAACAATTTTGCAATAAAGCAAACAAATAATTAATCATTATGGTTCAGTTTTTTAACTCATGAAAGTCATGTTGCCACCATTATCTACGATAAAATAATTAGTCTGTCTTTATAGAAACAACAAAAGATAATTATGCAATGTTCATATCATCATATGCATATATGTACTTAGTTGATTGCATTTAATTTATCTACACCTATTAAATTAAGTATGGCTTTAGTGCAAACTTTGATAGGTAATGAATCATAAGCTCAAAAGAAGTTTGTCCATAATTATTGTAATACAACCTCACACACTTCTCACCAAATCTTTCTTTAATTGTCTCCGCAATCATTATTTACTGCTTCACTTATTACTAGTGTTTTGCTTTAAATTTGGATTTATTTGTCTTTTAGCCTGTAAGTGACCTGTCAAAGGAGAGAATCTTTGCCCTTCCCAACTCACCTCTTATTATTTATAAGTAATGCCCATTACTTGATCCAACGCTCTCTTGTTTATATTTTTGACTAACTCAAGCTCTCTCGGTTTTGCTTTAATTCAGCATTAGTTATATGTGTGATTTATTAGCTTGCCTTAGAAAAATTTCAATGGGGAGAAAACCGTGCTGTGACAAAATTGGATTGAAGAGAGGTCCATGGACTATAGAAGAAGATCATAGACTCATGAACTTCATTCTTAACAATGGCATCCACTGCTGGAGAATTGTCCCCAAACTCGCAGGTACTTCATTATTTATACATGCATGCATTATTAGGTTTCCTTTATATTCGTTTTTTTTCTTGGGGAGTTAAACGTTTACGTGTACATGAAGGTTTGTTGAGATGCGGGAAGAGCTGTAGATTGAGATGGATCAATTATTTGAGACCCGATCTCAAGAGAGGTGGTTTCACTGATGCTGAAGAAGATCGGATTATGGAACTTCACTCTCAACTTGGCAACCGGTACGATAATCTGAAAAATAAAACTTATCCATATATTTTCATTAGCCGGCGTCAAACTAGCTTTTTCATATGAAATCTCTCTCGAATGTAACACCGTATACTTTATTTAGATCCAATATGTTTGAGTCATCTTCCTTTTAAGTCATATAAATATCTTTCTAAGACTTGTGAGAACTATTTATTTTACATTGGTTACAAACCATATTTACACCAAAACTTAGATAATTGACGTATATACTTGTGCATGGAAGTGGGTTAAAAATTAAAAATAAAAGTTTGACGTATATAGTACTTGTGCATTGAAGTGGGTTATTTCTGAGTGAAGAATCGGCTACGAAAACAAATTATGTGGAGATTTCTACATACGATATTACTTTTTGTATATATAACTTTCATGCCATAGATTATATTTTTTTGGTTTAATTCATGAGACTTGTAATATAAAGTGTTATATATTGATATAATCATGTTATATGCTATACGCTTTAATTTTGCTTTTTCATGTTTTATGGATGCTTTGGACATTGTAGGTGGTCTAAAATTGCCTCGCATTTCTCTGGTCGAACGGATAACGAGATCAAAAACCACTGGAATACGAAGATCAAGAAGAAGATGAAACATCTTGGGTTGGATCCGGCTACGCACAAACCGATGAATGATATTACTCATCAAACCGATCCTAATCAAGATAAAAAACCAAATATGTGTTCTACCATCAATGAAGGAGAAGAGATCAAGGATCAAACTCCAAAAGATGATGTTATCACAGAAACAACAAAAACATTAATGTTATCTGATAATGATGAGGAACTTGTGGCGAAAAACTGCAAAATTCTATGTGCAGAAGAAGTAGACTTGGAATCTCTATTTGAAACGCAATGCAATGAGATATCCTCTTCGTCTTTCTCTTCACTATGTAGTAATATTTCAAGAAGTGAATCTTCATCATATCTTGCAGAAGATTCGATCTCTTTAGAGCAATGGGACTTGGATATGACGGATCCTTTTGTACCATGGGACCTCTTCGCCAATCTTGATGATAATCTTTTCCTCTTATGATGAATGTACTATAACATTGTAATATAATATATCTATATAATTATCGCAAGTAATTAGCAGTTTCTTTTATGTAAAATGTGGATTATGCATGGCGTGTGATGTTGTATCATAATTTGCCCGTACAATATGTATGCATATATATAATGACTAATTAAAAAGGAATACATATATGATGAAAATATTTTACTCAGTTGAATAAACTATATATATCGTTTGTTTTGAAAAGTATAATGTCAATTTTAGTTTGATCTGTCAAAGTCAGGATCACTATCATCGTTGTTGTTCAAATAATGTTTCATTGTCAAATTGGAAGTGTTCACACAAAAACTATATATCGCTTCACACAAAAACGGGCACATAGGAAACCCAGTCATATATCCCACATGTGCGACACAATAAGTTTTGTATTAATTTATATTATATGCTCACTATATATGTTATCAATGTGTTCTTTACTTCTTTATAGTTAGGTGAATTAGGTCAATGCGACCTTTCGTGGATTAGAAAAAAAACATAGAATAAACAAAACTTTTGATATTAACAAAACCTTTATAAGAAAAAAAAATGAAACTCACGAAAATTGACCCGTTTCAGAATTAAATATGTGTTCTCCAAAATAAATGGTACCTACCTACTTTTACAAAAAGAATAAAATAACAATTGTACCTACTTTCATTCGAGAGAATGCATTTGGTTATTATTATTACTTTGTAGTAAAAGAATCAATGAAGTAATCACTTCTACTAAAATATCAAATAACTCTTATTCTTCTTCTTTAAGAAGATTTGATTTGATCGGACCAAAATAAATTAAGGTTAAACATTTTTTAAACAGTTTTAGATCATGGTGATCATAGTTGTTGGGATAAAAGCCAATGACGACGATGTTGCTTGCGTCAAGTGCTTGGATTTTTGCAATCATTGAATTAACTTCTATACTTTTCATAATTATATTATTAATTGTTTTTAACAACAAAATTTTGAGTGAAAGAAATATAACTAAACTCTTACGTGTAAGCGTACAACCTTATAATAACTCATCAAAAAAATTTACCTGTTAAGAATAAAACTTGTAAATGTTTAAAACTCTACGTCTTCGTTTATGATTTTAACATGAACATAATCTCAAACCATCTCCAAAGCTGTAGACAAAAATTCGGGAAGGTAGACAAAATAAGCCCATTGAATTGAATATGGGCCGTATGAGCTTAAATTTATTTGCTGATGATGAATCAGATGCTTCCATTGAGCAAATGCATGCATGCCAGAGAATACCAAAACTATCATTCATTCATAATTAAGTAGACTAAACGGAACACATAATTCATGATGAATACAACCAAAGTGTTAAAGGAAACCAACTTTATATTACATCCATATTAAGCACCTCGTGATACTAAGCTACAAAATATAAAGAGAGGCTGAAGAAGCATAACAAAACAGCAAAGGCAGCTGGAGGAGCAGCAGACGTGGTGGTATGGTCGCGAGATATGACCTCGACGATCATCTTCTGACCTTTCTCGCAATGACCAGAGGTTCCGCTTATGAAATAGTAAGGGACAGAGTGATCAAACATGAACCTGGTTTTGCCCGTATTCGAGTAGAATCTCGGGTGCGACGAATTGCATTGCTTGTAACTCTCCTTCGTCACTTGCATCACTGAGTCTTTCTTGTACTTGAATTCTTTCAAACCCCACCAAAAGAAACAGAACAAACGTAAGTAAAATAAATAAATAAATCAAACTTGATGTTAAAAAGTTCTCGAAAGTTTTTGAGTTGGGAAGTATGCTTACGAATGATGTCTCCGACTTGGAACCGTTTATTAGAAGCCCAATCATTGAAACTCTCAGAAGAATTTGCAGGAGGAACTACCCAATTGAGTTTGTGTTCATATGAAGAGACAGAAGCTGAAATCGTTAAGACAATAACAAGCCAAAGAAACATATTTAAAGTCTCAGTTTTGATGTTCTGCGCCTCAGAATGATCAGCAAAAATAGAGTAAATCCTGGCTGATAAATTTCGGATTTTATAAGAAATGGAGTAGGGTTGGTTACGAAGAAGGGAGAGATGGAGATAGTGGAGAGATATGTGTTAGTGGTTGGTTAAGTAACTTATTATTTCTCTGGTTTTTTTCATTGCAACACGCGGGAACAGAGGACGACCAAATACTCTCAGCTAGTTTGAACAAAATAAATAAAAAAGGTTTATTTTAGAGAATTTGTATTTTGTAGTTAATACTATCTCATGAAATTTATGAAATTATTTCTTTTTATATACTGATTAATCAGAATTAAAAATTCTTGTACTATATGTGATCAGACTATAAGCTCTTTTTACATTAGCTCATTAGGCTCAACCTTCTCACCTCTCAATTCTCATTCTGTGAAACCACTCGTAAGCCACACCACTTAATCCGTTCCTTGTGCAACCGCTTATAACAGCATTGTAAGTCACAACGCTCGGCTTAATAATACCTTTTGAAGGCATTTCCTTGAGAAGGGTATCCAAAAGATTGAGTTTTTGCTGTCCTGTCAAAACTGAAGCCATGGTCGTGTACGCGTAAAGATTTGGCTCAATCCCTACCTTAACCATATGGTTCCAAACCCGTAACACCTCATCATATAACTTCCCTTTCTCAAGAGCACTGAGCAATGCCCCGTGGCTTTTCACCGTTGTCAACCATTGCTTTATAGATTTGGGTCGCAGCTGAAGTCTCATAGGCCTTTGAACACACTACAAGAACTGCGTTCTAATGTCTGCTCTGCGGTTTCAATCCTTTATCTTCCATTTTGCTAAGTAGCCTAACTCCCATCTCCATATACCTCTCCTACCAGCCGCACTCAGCAAGATATTGAAATAAGAGACCACTAACTCGTAAGACAAATTGTTCGGTTCAGGTCCTTCGTCAAGAAGATCCTCGTACATCTCTAACGCGCTGCCACCATTTCTTAGCCTTACCCATCAGCCAAATCAAATGGTTGCAGACTAACTCTTTACTAACAATATAATGTTCTTCACGTGTACATGCCCATATAAGCCTCTCGTGCTCTTCCCCACTCGGTTTAAGCCCTGCATTGTCCATTGCATATAAAAAGCTTCAACACTCTTGTTGTCCAATTTTCATCTTTCACCAGCCACCGCCTCATCAGTTGGTAGCATAATCTTCCCAATGAAGTTTTCGTGCTTAACAAACTCACTCTCAATTGTAATCAGCGTCATTCCCTACTTCCCTCTTTGATTATATCTCTCTCAATTCAACAGCGAACTCGAGAGCTCCCATACCATCTTCATTTCTTCTGTAGACGAGCAAAGCCGTTGATATGTTAGATCGGGTTAGGCTCAAAACCTTTTTCCCTGACTAAATCAAGAATCCCAAGGGCCTTGTGACACTGAGACTTCCCTTCTTCCATGTAAATAACCATCAAAGTATTGTAAGTACAATGTTTGGAACAATCCCTTCTTCCTCCAAATCACTCAGTATATTCTGTACTTCTCCAAACCCACTCGACTGTTTCATCACACCCTAAAGGCTGTTATATATAAAAAGGTTTGGACTTATGACACAGCCTGATTCACTTCTTCAGTCTCTTGTCCTTGCCAAAACCCCTTATCATAGCACAATACACTTGTAGAGTTAATTCTCCATTCTCCTTGAGAACAACATCCACATCATCAATCTCTATCATCTTGAATTGGTTTTTTCTCCTCCATTTACAGCGTGTGATTCATAATGATCAACAGAAACTGAACTCGAATCTTCCGTGGAAACTTCTTTCCCGAGCTCCAAGTGCTCCGTGTTCCATCCTACCCCAACCGATGATCCCAGCAAACTTCTATTTGGCTCACACAGAAACAGAACTTTTGAGGTAGGATTAATGGCCAAACCTTCAAGTTTCCTATAACTCGAACCCACAGAAAGCAGCATATTCAACAAGACAATGCCTCTTTCTAGTCAGAGGACTAACTACAAAACAAGAACAATCCAACTCAAATTCCAATCTCGATCCAACTAAATGACCAGAATTTAATAGCCAAATGCTTAAAGCTTGCATCTTTTTCCAACACAAATTCACCAGCAAGAACAATCAAAGAGAAACCAAACACTCGCAAAATTCACAGGAATAAACAATTTTTAAAAGGTCGCAACTTTTCTGTAAAATTCATCACCTAACACAACAAAACCCCGAATAAATATTCTTCAACAATCTGGAATTCGAAAACTCAGACGCAGCCCAAACAGATATGGTTTTGGGTTAAGTGATGGTGTGGTGCTCTTGTGGCCATCCAATCATCTCCCATGAGCGGGGGTAAGCTACAACCGCTGCAAGAGGAAAAACATGTAAGTGTAACAGTGTCGTTTTGACAATTAAACCCAATACATTGGCCCAATACTCGTGTTTTAAGGCCCTTTACGGTGATAATTTATAGTTTTTTTTACGTTTTACTTTTTAATTTTTATCTCTATGTTTTTATTTTACTGCAAAATATGGACTTGATCTATACATAAATGCTATAATTTGAGAAAAATAAAATAAAGTAAAAAAATTTGTGTATGAACGTGTGTTAGCTTTGATAAATTAGTTTTTTTGTAAGTGGTAACTATAATTTTAGGTTACAAAAATTATATTCTAAAGTATTTTTATGTTTATTAATTATTATCATTCAAACGTGAATAGATTACAAGTTCCACATGACATAGATGCATTGAAGACCATGCTTTAGGTTGGGTACAAAGGATATATGTTCCTTTGTAAAAATCCAATAAACATGTCTGGCCCATGCACATAAACATATAATGCATGTATAAAATGTCCACAAACATTATTGTGTACTTATATATATATTTCCCCTTCCTATGTTTACATATGTGAATGTATATATAATTATGATGGGCAACCATGTTGGTGGATCACGATTGTTAAAGGAGAAATATAAATGTGGATTCTCCATATCTCTAAAGCCGTCTTCTAGCTATGACAACATGTTGCTATGTCATTTCATCTTGTCTATCAATAATGAATGAATAATCACATACATATGCATGTGTATGTATGGTTTGGTTATGTTGAAGATCCATGACTTAGTCGGAGATTAATCACATGTAACACACTGAAGGTAATCACTAGACGTACGGTAAAATATCTTTGTCTTTTGTTAAGATTAATAAAAAGTTGCAAAATGATTAAGATTTGGATTTGTAGTAGACAGACAGACTGATATTCCCCAAATTATAAGCTGAGCTGTTTGATCTCTATAAGAATATCTTGTCGAAGAATGAAGATTTTATTTTTAGATTCATCATATACAAACTCACACACTGATATGTATGTTCTTATAACCTTGACCTGATTAATAAGCTATTTCACAAGGTTTCCATGCATTATTAATTTTTCAAAATGGTCCTACTCCTACGGTCCTCTCCTACCACATGGCGATCTTTTCACAAGATTCAAATTTACCCATCCGAAAGAAACGTAATCACTTTTCATTGACATTAAAGAAACAAATTAAACTAGTGTCCTTTTTACTTGATTAGGTACATCATACATGGTTATATAATTATATCGTATGTTATTTCTACTCTGTTTTTTTTTCTCAACATTTTTGCATTGTGAATATTTTCATGTATTCGTTAATCTAGCACCATACAAAAGCCTTCGAAAATTTGTAATGCATTTAGTATCATAATAGTGTTGATAGAAGAAAAAAATAAGTATGAAAATAATTTGTCAAACTGAGATAAACTTTAATACAACAAGGTTGGTACGCCGAAATTCCTAGACAAAACAAAGCCTACCCATAATATATAATTTTGATTAATTAACATTAATACCATAATGTTGATTGTTTTCTATTTACGTTTTGTCGTGTTCGGGATCCTCCAATCAAGGAAACATTGTTTATCAGCAGTCGAACCATCGCCCATGTGCTGAAACTCTTCTCTTAACAGTCTCGATCAATCCTATTTAAATCTGATTTATCCTTTGTCGGCACTTATTCATGGCTAATATCTTGTACTATAATAATTGACTCCACATACATAATTACATAACATAAACAAAAAAGGTATATAAAAGAGGAAGACTTGTTCATTATATAAAAAACAACTTGCACATGCAAGTATGTATGTGGTTTTTGTTCTTATCTTAACCTCTGGTCTCTTATATAAACCACCTAAATGTTTCCATGTTCTATGTATCCCAAAGCTTGAGAGAAAACAGAAAAGAAAAAACTCCATAGAAATCAAAAGTAGAAAGAAATGATGAAGTTTAAGACCAAGAGGTTTGGGATTAGATTTGGATTTGGTAAAAGAATCAACAACAAAGGCACACAACAAGATCAACAACAAAAGGGAGTTGGTAACAACAACAACAATAGTAGCTGCAGCAACTGTGAGATCAAATGGGAACTTAGGCCAGGAGGCATGCTTGTTCAAAAAAGACAAGAGAGTATTGGTGAAGACTTGATCTCCATTAGAGTCTCTACTTTTGCTCATTTTCATGATCTTTCCATTGAAGCCACCTCCACTTTTGGTAAGTTTCTTGTCCCTCAGCATTTCTCAACCTTTATGTTTCATCTTTTGGGAGACTTTTAAATGACTCTTTATCAGATTCATAACATAAGATTCTATTTATGGGTTTACAGGAGAACTTAAGATGGTATTATCATTGCTTACCGGTTTAGAGCCAAAACAACAAAGGCTAGTATTCAAAGGGAAAGAAAGAGAGGATCATGAATATCTACACATGGTTGGTGTTGGGGATAAAGACAAAGTGTTGTTGTTAGAAGATCCTGGCTTCAAAGATAAAAAGCTTCTTGATCTTAACAGCATTTCCACTACTTGTCCGACTATAATCGTATAAACAAAACTAAACAAAATTGTCAAATTAGTTGTTTTGTCAATTTCTTTGTGAAATAATATCACTCAAGAAAATTAACTATAGCTATGGTTGTCATGAATTAAAATAGACATTCCATAATATCATTCGACTATTTCTAAGTTGTAAACAAGCTAATATGTTTACATGTTGTAATATAGTATATGTCAAAGTTTAAGAGCTCATGTTTTAATTAGCTGTTTGCTGAAGAAACATTTAAACAAGAAAATATGATGCACCCATTAACTTCTCATTTTTATTATCATTATTGTTCAGATGATTTGGTACAAATTAGTTGACTTTTCTAATAAGAGAACCAAAGCTAGGCGGCCAAACAAAACCGAAACTTTTGCATAACCGAGCTGGTCAAGACCCCTATACAGACCAATATCATCTTCAGTTCTCGGTATACTCCGGTTGAGCCTTAACTTCTCAACAAGTCACAAAATAGCAATATCATGAAATACTAAACATCCGTCACTTAGGTGGTTTATGAATCCTCTCTTTTTACAAACCGGCCCTGAAAAAAAAACCAATGACTTATTATTAATTATCAGCAACTCCACGTATCAACCAATTCTAGTTCTCTCAGCGAGTTCAATCATTTAAATATAATTCTACGTCATGTATTGGACTCAAATGTGTGTGAAAATTGTTTAAAAAAACAAACTACTAGAAGAAAAGCTTACTTTAACACGAGGACGTTTCTCGGCATTGAGTTTACGAACTTGATATCGAATCCGCTTAGAGAAAAGACGGTTTTGCCGTTTCTCTTTATACCGGAGCAAGCTGGCTTCTCTATGCCCTCTCCATAACCTCTCCGTCGTTTCCATCTCCGGCACTGCCCATAAATTCCCCGCCTCTCCGCCGTCATTAAACCCCTAAGACCACCAACACAACTCTACTATCAAATCTTGCTTAATTACTAGCAACAATGTGTATAATTTAAGCGTTTTCGCAATTTAAGTATTTCAGTCTGCCGTTACAACTTTCTAGTCAAAGCTTAAATATTACAAGTATCTCAGAAGTGAAAAACAATACATTAATAAGATTATCATCATTACAGTGGCAAAAGAACTCGTGACTCATTCAATATTTCACCGGTTTTACATATGTCAAATTAATTAGTCAATTTAAGCATTGATTATGATTATATAATACCAGAGAAAAAGACAAATAGAGAGATGGTTTGCTTACATCAGCGGAAGCATGCAAGTCCGGCACTGTCTGCGGCGGTTCTCCGTCGACATAAAGCGTACCTTTATCCGACCAAGCCTCCATGATCTGCTCATAATCAAGCTTCAGAGCCAACGAAGGCCGGCCATCGTTTCCATCGCCTCCGCCGCAACAACGTGGAGTCCCGCTCCGACTCATCACTTCCTCCACAACCTCTGAATAACTCACCCACCGCTCCTCCGTCGTCTCCTCCTCCTCGCTCGCTCCTTTCCTCATCGCCGTCCTTAGAAGGGAAGACGACGACGATCCGTGGTCTTGACGATCATACGGAGAAAGATTATTCCTTTCTCCGCCGCAATCTACATCGGTGGCCGCGGAGGAAGGGAGGAGATCGTGGATCGAAGAAATTGTACTGTCGGTGGCGGAATTGAAGAGGTAAGCTGCAACGGTGTCGTATTGCTCTTCTTCTTTCTCTCCTCCCCCCAGTGTAGTAGTAGTCTCTGCTCTCTTCTTCTCCTTAAACGGCGTCGTATCCGGTTCTTTCTTCTTGCTCTGTTTTTTGTTGTTGTTCTTCTTCTTGCTCTTCTTGCTTCTGGGATTCTCGTTGATCTCGTGAGAAGTGTTGAGCTCGAGCTTGAGACTGAGAAATTTGGGTTTTTTCGTTTTTGTTCTGATCTTACGAGACGCGTCAAGATTGGAAGAAGACTTATCCTCCATGGTGGTGGTAGCTTCTCTGTTTTTTCTCTTCTTGATCCTCTTCGATGATCTCGTACTCTGTTTTTCTTCTCCGACGACCGGACTTGCTTTGTTGCTACACATCTCCGATCTCTGTCTCTCTCTCTCTCTAACACTTTAACTCTTCTCTGCTTTCTAAGTTTTGTTCTCATTTTCTCGCTCACTCAGAAGTATGTAGGTGGAGCGAGAGGGAAAGCTGACAGTGATGGTACCTTTTGACACGTGTCTATCAGTCATTGGATAAAGCTATTGTAATCTTGGATTCTGTTTGGATGTGCAGGAGATAATAAGGTTGGATTAGATTACTACATTACATCTGTGTCTTAAACTTCTGATTAGTTAATTATATATTGGGTAACTCCATTCTTATTTTCAACTTTTCATAAAGCACCTTGTTTTTCTACTTTTTAGATACCAACATTTTTATAATGTTCACATTTTTTAAAAAAGGTTTGGGATATGTGCATTAGTAACCAACATTTTTATAAAGTTGACATTTTAAATATATTTTAATTCAAATTAACATGAGGTTGACATTAAGCAAAGGTAATTAACATGATCAGTTTTTCTTTAGGCATCAACAGATTAACATGAGATTTTTTTGATCCAATATTATATCTAAAGTGATATAAATATCTTTTGACATTCCTCCGTGAGAAGATATCATTTGCATTATTTGTATTCCACGCTGTAATCAAACGCAAGGGAATTGTGAACTCTAAAATTTTAAAATCCGAATCCAATTCATAAATTGACAAGAACAAAAAAAAATGAACCCACTTCATTTATTAATTTCGTAAGGGAAATAATGCTGTTGAACTTGGGTTTATCGTAAATTGGCTACCACCACCGACAGCAATGACAAATGAAGTGGTATATAGTACAGTAGCATCCTGAACTATTACTGTCTTTTGATGACACTTTTCGTGGAAATAGATTTTCTTTTGTGATAACATTCACGTGAAACCAAAAAAATAAAGTTCTATACATTTTCTTTGTCTTGTACATTTTCTCTACAAGGCCTGCAACGTCATTTATTCTCATAAAGTTGATGGGTGTAAATTTGAGAGATTTAAAAAGCCTACTTTAGAAAATTCATATGCACAAGGGGATCGATTTTTTACCCTTCAAAAAGTGGATTCTGTAGTAAATAAAACAATGTTGATATTCTAATGCCGTTTAAACGTGATCTATTAGAATATTCTAGTATTACGGGTTTTCACATTTTTGATAGAACAACAAGAAATGGACATGACAATTGTCTATGAATTCGTGTTAATAATTGCTAGGTTTGACTAGTATTTTACAGGTAAAACTTAAAACCTACGCAAAATTTGGAGTTACGAATGAGCCCATTTAAGAAACCTGACGTTGGCCAAAAAGAAAAGCTGAAGAGGAAACAAAAAAAAAAAGAAAAGGTTTGGGAGAGAGAAGGAACCAATCAGAGCGAATGGGAAAAAGAGCAATTCTTACGGGTCCTACCTCCATTGACTAATTATTTTTTGTTTCGGCTCAAAGATTAATTATATTATTTTAACGTTTTTGTTCTTTTTATATTTTTTATTATAATATTTTTTGCTTTATTTTTTAATTGTAAAAATGCCATACGATAATATACTGATTTATTTGATTTCACATTCTCTCTAAGATGTTTTAATTTAACTACGAAATTTTTATTTTTATTTTTGAAACAAGATAATAATAGAAATAGTTTATAATATTCTCTGTTTTAAAATAATTATCCTCTAAAGTTTTTGCACAGCAATTATAAAAAAATATTTATTTAATTTTATCTACTTAATATATTTTCTAATTTTTTATTAGTTAAAATATTTAAATAATAAGTATATAATTAAAATTTGTACCAAACATTTACATTTAAAAAAAAAAAAGACAATTATTACAAAACAATATTTTAGTGCTAGAACGACAACTAAATTAAGACGGATGGAGTACAACTTATCTATTAATTTAAATTTTTACATAACTTTTTTTAATAATCAGTCAAAAAACACACAAACAAATATTTCCAAAATTTAAATATTTTCTATGAAATATTTAAATATGTTTCTAAGCTTGTATTTACACATTGGCTGACTTTGGCACCAAAAGAGGTTAGTACATTAAAGCATCCTAAATTTATTAACTTGATTAAAAATGTGTAATAGCCTTTATCATGAATATTATAAATAGTACACAATTTAGTATTAGCCAACAAAATTTTAAAATAAAAATGTAGAAATATCCATTTATATCATTCATGATATCTAATTCACAACACATGACAATAGGAACTAAAAGACCATTAGACCACACAAATCATAAGCATTTCCAAAAAAAATAAGTTTATTAAACAAAATATGAAAATTTGTTCTAACCAAATTTCAAAATGACATTTAGGTTTATATTTACTCCAATTAATCTCGATTTATAAACGTATATATAAAATAAATTTACGGCCTCAACTCAAAAGATTATACAAATCTCTGATCCATCCAACCAAAACGTGGACGACTTAACTTAGAAAGAAAAGAAGAAGAAGCCGACGGTGGCGACTGTGCCGACAACAGAGAACTTAGCAGTTGTCACGGCACCACTCTTGGGTGACTCTGCAGTGGGTCCATCGCTTGGTCCATCAGCGGCGGAAGTGCTGTCGGGGGTGGGAGCCGGTGGGGAGGAGACGGTAGGTGCCTCAGCAGAGTCGCTAGGACTAGAGGCAGAGTAGTCATCCTCGGGGACGGGTCCTTCGGCAGCCGGAGAAGATGCTTTTGGAGAAGAGGCCGAAGATGATTTAGGTGCGGCGGCTGGAGCCTTGGTTGGAGCTGAAGGAGCCTTGGTTGTGGCAGTCGGAGCCTTGGTTGGTGCGGCAGTGGGTGATGGAGATTTTTTGGGAGAAGCTGAGGGAGCGTCGGCGGCGAAAGCGGTGGCGATAGTTAAAGTCAATAGAACCAAAACGACAAATTGACGTGCCATTTTTTTTTCTGTTTTAATAGTTTTTTTATTGAGATTAAAAGGAGGATACTCCAAAAGCTAAAGCAGTATTTTTTATTTATTTATTTTTGTTTTATTTTTCTTATTCTATGGAGAAATACTGCAAAAGCTTTAGGATGTAAGAATAAGACATGGGGGTGTGAATTTATATGTTTTTGAAGATGAGAAAAATTAGGGAAATTGATGGATATGAGAGAAACGATGAATCTTATAATCTACTTTTAGAAAGTACTTTAAAATTAAACAGGACTAGAAACCAATTCTTCTATTTATGGATTCGTACACAATTTTTTTTTTTTTGAATACTAATATTAGTAGCTGAGACTGAGATTTTGACTTTTGTTTGATTCATTGATTGTATTGCAGAAAATTAGAATTAGAGTCTCAAAATACATTTTGGGCAATCTTAAAGAGTTTACTGTACTTTCGAACTAAGCCCAAATTAAAACCCCAATATGAAGACACAACTGACACACAAGTCATTACCAAAGGTCCAAAACATACAAACTTCTGCATGGTGAAGTTTTCTGGGGCTTACGGTTTCGAAGACATTTGTTAATGTTCTGACAGAGCTAGAAAACAGACAACTTCTCTTTAATTCTATCTTTTTGTTTGTGTTATATGCATCATTTTTTTGTCATCATCGTTTGATGTGCAGTGCAGTTTTTAATTCCTCTTTATTTTATTTGCAATGTTCGAATTTTCTTCCTTTTCTACTCTTCAAGACTCGAGTCATAAACCAAGCATGATATTACGAGTAAAAGTTGGGTCAAATAAATTACGTAGCAGGTTATTGTAAAGACCTAATTTCTCTCATTTGTTTGCTTAAGATTTAAGCTTCACCATTCAAGAAATGACACACCCAAATAAAACTAGAGAATAACTCACAAATCAAAACAAAAAACCATAAACATTAGAATGGCCAATCAAGATCAAGATCAAATGTTCTTGTTCTGTAACAACTTATGTACGTGTGGTAGATTTTCTCCGGTTTACTCAGACCGTACTCTATCCAATCTATCAACACTCTTCCTTCCTCTCTCAATCTGATGATGATTCTGATGATGCTGATGATGGTCAACGCTCTTCCTTGCCTTTTCGTGGAAGTCAACGCTTCTCCTAGTCCGATCTAAGTGCTGCTCGAACGTGATTCTCAGCTTACTCTTCTTTGAAGGACCCTTTGGAGGTTTCTCTTTCTCCCTTTTATCAACGCTTTGCCTCGGCTTCTCTCTTCTATCTACGCTCTGCCTCGGCATTTCCAAATCGCTGCTCTGTTTCTCTAATTGGGCCGTGCTCGCCCTCGAGGAGAGATCTCTCTCTACGGTTGTGATGAACTTCTTAAGGTGTTTAATGTATTCAGGATAGTGTTCTAGATCACAGTGGTTACCGCCTTCGAGCCAAAGCGGTTCATATTTCTCTTTAGAGAGTTCCCATAGTTGTTTTCCATGAGAACAGTCAACAACTTCATCACAAGTTCCCTGCCACAAGAGAAGAACCACAAAGAGTTATATACACTCAGTTTTCGAACTGAAAAAAAGGAAAAGAGAGTAAAATGAATATGGAACTCACGTGAATGACGAGAACCGGGCAATTCACAAGAGGTATTTTGTCGATATTCTGCAAATATTGTTAAAAGTGGACACTGTGAAAAAGATAGAGGAAAGCAAGAAAATCGAAAATGATCCATCTAAGAATGATGTATTTAATACCTTGAAGATGTCGAACCAGTATGTCTTCTTCACTGGATACATTACTCTTAGACCAGAAAGAATCGGGCTATGGAGAACAGCAGCTCTTAATTGAGGCAACCGAGCAGCAAGATCTAATGTAGGTCCACTTCCAACGGATTGGCCATAAAGGATTATGTCTTCCTGTTTTGCTCCATAGGTTTCCTCAAGACATTTATAAGCAGCTTCGATATCAGCATATGTATGGTGCTCACTTGGCTGCAGTCACACGAAAACAAGTTCGGTTATTTAGTTTTTCACTCGAATCGGGTAAAATCATTATCGATATCTCTACTTGTCGATTCTCAAAATGACAAACCTTTCCAGTAGATTGTCCATACCCGGAGTAATCGTACCTACAAATACAAAAGCAGAGAAGCAACATTTATAGAGCTGAATCAAGAAGCTATGAAGTTGTTTTGGTTTTTAATGTTCTCAAGGATCTGAAGTTGAGAGATGCATTGGTTCATAAAGATTATTGTGAGCTAATTAAAGTTTCCACACAATCTGAGACATAGAAAGAGTTTAAGCATCTTAACGCAACCAAGTTGTATCCACTATCCAGAGAGAAACACACAAGAAGACAACAAATCAAAATTTGGGAAAAGACAATGAACAATAGACTCAAAAACAAGTAAATGTATATAAATGTTTCAACCAAAAGCTTGATCAGCAAAAACTCGATACAGAGAAAAATCATAATAACACAAAAGAACAATCAAACAGTGTATCAAAAGAAACCAAGAAGAATAAACAAATCTCCAGAAAAAGAAAGAAAAACTCCAAATTCATTCGTTTTCACTTAGCAAAACACCATTAATACCAAAACCCACAAGGGACCAGATAAAAAATTTCTAAATAGCCATTAAAAAAAGTCTATGACTTTGATCAAATCCAGATACAAAACAGAACACAATTTCAGAGCAGAAGAGCTAATCATCATCATCAGAGCTATCTTAGAGAGAAAAGGACTAAAACTTTAACATACCCCATGAGATTAACCTTAAGATGGATGCTCAATTCGATGAAGAGCTCATACATCTGGCCCAGATCGGCGGCGTTTCCATGGGAATAAAGCAGAGTAGAGGTAGCCATCGGATGTCTGACGTACATAGCCACGATCTCTGTTCCTCTACGTGTCGGAAGCTTAAGGATTTCAACGTTTTCACGGTGAGGAAATGGGTTCATCAGAAGAAGTCCGGTCAGTTCATCGTAAACCAGCTTGTAAGACGACGGACTCGGCGGGAAGAAAGCGAACTTCGCCGCAACTGATGACGTCACACCTCCCATCTCTCTCTCTCTCTCTCTCTCTCTCTCTCT